>Ga0156245_1077_pt1 | contig 109961 bp, 102 predicted proteins | sample RifCSPlowO2_12_FD_107892 | JGI IMG/M metagenome (GOLD analysis project Ga0156245, IMG submission 107892) | Ignavibacteria bacterium RIFCSPLOWO2_12_FULL_56_21
AAATGGGAACTCATGAGATAAAGGAGTTTTGCAGAATAGGGGAGGAAGGGGCGGAACTGTTGAAGTTGGCGATGAGCAAACTCGGACTTTCGGCCCGGGCGTATGACAGGATATTGAAAGTGGCCCGAACGATTGCAGATTTGGCTCGTTCAGCGGAGATCAAACCGGAGCATCTGAGTGAAGCGATACAGTACAGGAGCCTGGACAGAACATTACGAACATGATCTTTTGATTTTCGGTATGATGTGACTTATCTGCCCAATGAACAAGGGGGTTTAGAGATTCGCTTTGGCCGGTTTTCACCGATAAAAGATGAAACCTAAGGCACTGGTCTCCGTATGTGCCACGACGAAGAAGCTCACCCTATTCTCGAGTGAGATAATGTTCCTCATGTGTTCTTTCGTCGCTCAGGAGGAGCATCTGTTCGGAGTTGCCACATTGATGAGGGGTACATCCAGTAGATTATGAGATGATGGAACGGATTGCCTAACCGTCGTTGTGCGTCAAGACGAGGATGGCCGATGTCCTTTATTTGCGTACCATGCTAACGGGGGCACTTGCCTTTGGCGCTGCATCGGCTCGCCCAATGCAATTTCATCGATATACCTTACAGAATCACACTCATAAGGAGGGAACGAATATGGGCACAGCCGTTAAGGCGGTACGGGTTGCACAACCGTCGCCTCACTTCACAGCCAGAACCCCCCAACAGGAAAGCTACATGTCAAAGGGTTCGCTCTTCCTTTTTGCCGTTGCAGGCTGCTTGCTCCTAGCGCAGCCATTGATGGCTCAAGAAGGAATCAACGGCAATCTTGTCACTGTCGATTGGCTTCAGAACAATCTCAACAATGCCAATGTCCTGATACTCGACGCGTCGCCCGGTCCGATGCATGCGGCACAGCATATTCCCGGCGCGGTAAACGTTGACCTGCTGACCTATGGGGTTCACGAAATTCCGATCTCCGATACGGAGAAACGCTTCCAGTCATGGGGAATTAGCCCAGGCAAAAAGATCGTCTTGTACGATCAGGGCGCATCAATAATGGCCACTCGGCTATTTTTTGACCTCGTATATCATGGCTTTCCAGCAAGCGGTCTATACGTACTGGATGGAGGACTCTCCAAGTGGCAGGCAGATGGCGGCTCGGTTACAAAAGAATCCACACCATCACCGAAGAAAGGAACTTTTCACATTACAAAGTTTAGGGAAGATGTGAGAGTCAAACTTCCGGAATTTCTTAACGCATCCGGTGATCCCGGGAACAATGTCTTACTGGAAGCGCTTGGGGCCAACTGGCATTTTGGTGAAGTCCATCCCTTTGACCGGGCCGGACATATTCCGAACGGCATCCTATTGCCCAGTGAAGACTTTTACAATGAGGACAAGACCTTCAAATCCGTTGAAGAGATCAAGAAAATGCTGGCCTATGTTGGGGCCAAACCTGAACAGCAGATCCACACATATTGCGGCGGCGGTGTAGCTGCCAGTGTGCCGTGGTTCGCCGCGAGGTTCATACTGAATTACCCGAAGGTCAAACTCTATGAAGAGTCTGAAATGGGATGGTTGCTGGATGAAAGAGATCTTCCCTACTGGACATACGATGCCCCAAATCTCATGAGAGAAACAGACTGGCTGAAGTCATGGGGATGCAACAGGATGATGAGGATGTACGGCGTCTCACAAGTCAGCATCGTGGATGTGCGTCCGGCAGAAGAATTCAATCAGGGACATGTACCGTTTGCATTGAACATTCCCGCCGAAGTGTTCAAAGCCAATCTCAACAATCCCGAAAAACTGGCTGAGATTTTGGGACCGGCCGGCGTCAACGCCTCTCACGAAGCAATTATCGTATCCGGCGCAGGATTGACCAAAGTGTCCGCCCTGGCGTTCGTTGCGTTGGAGATACTTGGACAAAAGAAAGTATCTATCTTCGTGGACCCTTTCGATAAATGGACGCAACCCGGTACTGCCCTGACTAGGGATACGACCGTAGTCGGCCCCAAAAAAGCCTTTGGGGAGGTGTCCATACCTCCAATGACGTATCCTGTGAATATCCGCAAGGATGTGATCATAACGGATCCGAAAAGCACCCACGGTCTTTATCCCAAAGTCTTCATTGCCTCCGGCATGAATGTGCCCGTGAAGGCCCAGGAAGGCAAAATTGTGCATGTTCCGTACACGGATCTCCTGAATGCCGATGGCACGCCCAAAGATGCGAAGGATATCTGGAACATCCTGGTCAAGGCCGGGATCACGAGATATGCGGAGCTCGTTTGCTTCTCCGATGACCCCGGTGAAGCGGCAGTCAACTATTTTATCCTCAAGCTCATGGGTTATCCTGATGTCAAGGTGTTGTTGATGTGACGCTCATGAACACTCGTTTTCTTATTAGCTGGACGAGCGGCGCGGATGAACGACCATGGAATTCCGGCTCGTTTGCAGGGAGAGTGAAGCGTGTTGTCGATCGCGGACCCAACGCCACGCAAAGAGGGAGATTTCTGTTCGCGTTCGTTGTCCAAGAAAAAGGGGGCCGCAAGTTGATTGTCCTCCTCCCGGGGCCGTTCAACTAAAATAGGAGAGCCCCCGTCCGTTCGTCGGTTGGGTGCAAGCGAACATGGAGCGCTTGGTGAGAATTCTGGCAACAACCGCGGCGTATTTCGCATCGCTGGTCGCCATCGCTGTCACAACTTTCTTTGTCGTAATCTTTCTGGCAGGACCTCACGCCGGCCTTCTGCCATCATGGCTTGAGGCAGCAGTCTTAGGCATTGGTTGGTTGGTGGTTGTGGTCTTGCCTCTAATGTTGGCAACCAAAGTGTGGCGCCGTCTCGGCAAGTCCATCCCCGGAAAACTTGAGACATGAAGGCGGACTGAAACGACTAACGGGCTTTGGGCTCATAAGTTCTGCGGTATTGCAGCTCCCTTGATGAGCAACCATAACGCAAGCGCCATTTCGAACGCAAGCATAGGTAACCAGGAGAAGTAGGTAACCGGGCCCTCGATGAATCCGGCAAGCCGCAGGGGAAGGACCTCAAGGATTAGGAGCGAAGTGAGTACGCCCAGCCATGCCAACGAGACCGGAATGATTCGCCCACGCAGAAAGAGATATGGGAAAAGGGTGCTGCCAAGAGCAAAGCAGGTTGCAGCGATGACCCCTGTCCAGTCTCCCATTTTCATCAGCAGGGCACCAAGAGTGTTCACTGCGACAGCGTCCGCGTCCGCGGCCGCTGCTGTGCTCTCCATCGCAACTGACAGAAGGGACAGCGTCATGAGAGCGGCAATGCCGGCGATCACGATGCCCTCGCTGACGCGACAGCACATGGCCATCACGGCAAGGTCGCAGTCCACTTCGCGTGTGAGCGCGCAAAGAGTTGCGGCCGGGATCAGGGCGAATGCAGCCGAGAGCAACGTGAGCAGAATATCGACCCTGACGAGAGTCGCGCCATAAGAATCGATCCGACTGCAGCTTCATATGAATTCAACTCGCGGTATGGCCTAAATGCATTATTATGCTTGGTCCCATGTATCATTGAAAAAACAAGCTAATCGATTTGAGTGAATCGATACAGTGTGTCCAGGTCTGAGGGTAAAATGGAAACCTGAGCAATCGCTCGAATTCCTGAAATTGCACATTTCCTCTGAAGGTGCCGGCTTTTTGAGGCGCTGCTATATCGCTGAAATGAATTCGGCGGCATGATTCTGGTTCTCCACCAAAATGGTCATTCGAAAGGGAGAACAGATGAAAACCGTGATCGCCATTCTTTCGACCGCAATACTCATCGCTTTGCCCGGATGCTATACGCAACTGCTCACTGAAGAACCAGAATATGCTTACAGGTCCCATGCGCCTGAGTTGGTCGGAGCCCCTGGAGATTACGACCCTCGTCCATGTGCCGAACCCATGCCCGAACCTTGCTGTCCACCGTTGCCTGTCATCATCATAGTTGCCCAGCCTGGACCACCTCCGTCCCCGCAAAGGACTTCCGGAACTCAACGTTCCGGCGGTGACCGAGGATCCTCCGGCCAATCGGACAACGAGCGAAGAGTAAGTAGTGAGAAGGGGAGAACGCGCTGATGCCGGACTGATTCGATCGAATGCACATTCGCAGTTTGCACAAGGGGCTGTCCCAAACACTTTGAGGACAGCCCCTTTCTTGTCTTAGAATCAATAAAAGAGCATATTAGTCAAATTTATGAGTTGAACGGCAGAAGTTGTTATTCTGTCCGCAGTTGCGTGTTATTATAGAGGGCAATCCGACGAGCATGACAAGTCAGACCTACGATATCACGTTACTGCCGGGGGACGGGATAGGCCCCAGCATTACGTCTGCCACCACGCGGGTGCTGGAGGCAACGGGTATTCGATTCTATTGGGACACTCAGATCGCAGGTCTGGAAGCGATTGAGAAATACAAAGACCCCCTGCCTCAGCCGGTGCTCGATTCTTTGACGCGCACCAAGGTTGCCCTGAAGGGGCCCTTGACGACACCGGTGGGCAAGGGTTTTCGGAGTGTCAACGTTGCGTTGAGGAAGGAATTCGACCTTTTCATCAATCTGCGGCCCGCTAAGTCGATGGAAGGTGTCAAGACGAGGTTTGACAATGTGGACCTCATTGTTTTCCGTGAGAATACAGAGGAGTTCTACGCTGGGATAGAGCACTACATCGACGCGCAAAAGTCGGCGGCAGAGACGATCGGCGTCGTGACGAAATCCGGGTCTGAACGCATTCTGCGGGCCGCCTATGAATATGCTCAGAAACACGGTCGCAAGAAGGTCACGATCGTGCACAAGGCGAACATCATGAAGTATACTGGCGGACTCTTCCTCGACATCGGGCGAGAAATGGCTAAGAGTTACCCGGACATTGAAACGAACGATCGGATCATTGATAACATGGCCATGCAGCTCGTCATGAATCCGTGGCAATTCGACGTCATCGTCACAACCAACCTGTTCGGCGACATTCTTTCCGACCTGTGCTCGGGGCTCGTTGGCGGATTGGGTTTGGCACCTGGCGCCAACATAGGCACCAACGCCGCTCTCTTTGAAGCAGTGCACGGGAGTGCTCCCGATATCGCTGGAAAGAACATTGCCAACCCTTCCGCCATGATCCTGGCCGGGGCTATGATGCTGGATCACCTTGGCGAAACCACGGCCGCCGAAAGGGTGAGAAAGGCTGTTGGGAACGTTGTAAGAGATGGAAAGAAGGTGACCAAAGATCTGAATGCGCAAGCCGGCGTCACGACGGACGAGATGGCCCAAGCGATTCTTGGGGAGGTCCTCATTGGCTAAATTGTGGAATAGCGATTGGTGAATGGTTAATTATCGAAGTAAAGCGTGGTTGGTTAATTGGTTGTTGGTTAATTGTTGAATGCAGAAGCAGGAGGGGGCGATGGGGGGATACAGCTTTGAAGACCTTGAGGTCTACAAGCCCGCCGGGGCTTATAGAAAGAAAACATATTCGCTGGCGAGGCAATTGCCAGTCATATACAAACGGTATTGCAGAAGGTCACGGCAGATTTCATTCTCTGGACAACATCAGATTTGTGCGAATATCCAATTACCAACCGACCTATTTACGAATTAATCATCCCGATCTACACCGCAATCCATGTTTTCCATCGGCCCTCATAGCTTTACACGGCCCATCCTTTTGGCCCCAATGGAAGACGTCACGGACATGCCCTTCCGGCTCGTCTGCCGGCGCTTGGGTGCAGATATTGTCTATACGGAGTTCGTGAACGCAGAAGGGCTTATCCGGGAATCCGTCAAGGCGAAGAAGAAGATGGTCTTCGTCGAAGAAGAACGTCCGTTCGGCATTCAAATCTATGGCGGCGTTGAAGACTCGATGGTACAGGCGGCGAAGCTTTCGGAGTCGGTCGCACCGGATCTCGTCGACATCAATTGCGGTTGCTGGGTGAAAGACATCGCCATGCGTGGAGCCGGTGCCGGTCTGTTGCGTGATATTCCAAAGATGGAACGGCTTGTGTCGTCGGTGGTGAAGGCGGTAAAGGTCCCGGTCACTGTGAAGACGCGACTGGGTTGGGATGCCGACGACATTCGCATCATCGACGTTGCGAAAATGTTGGAACAGGTTGGTGTCCAGGCTTTGACGGTGCATTGCCGCACACGTGTACAGGGACATAAAGGTGACCCGGATTATACGTGGATCCCCAAAGTGAAGGCGGCAGTGCGGTTGCCCATTATCGTGAACGGCGGCATCAATACACCGCACGATGCGGATCGGGCTTTTCGTGAAACGGGATGCGATGGCATCATGGTGGCGCGCGGAGCGATAACGAATCCGTGGATCTTCCGTGAGATCAAACACTACCTCGCGACGGGAAAGGAACTCCCACCCCCGACTCTCGAAGAAAGGTTTGCATTGATGCTACACCATCTGAAGGAGTCGGTAGAGTTCAAGGGGGAACGAAAAGCAATCCTCGAAAATCGCAAACACTACTCCGGTTTCTTGAAAGCGCTCCCGCATGTCTCTCAGGTTCGTCAGGAGCTCATGGTTCCCGAGACGTTCGTAGAAGTAGAGGCGATTCTCTTGAGATACAGGGATTCGCTCCTCACGCCAGATCCAATTACTGCCCATTAGAGAAATCGCAAACAGTTTTGGGAAACGAATGAGCCGCAAGAAGGCGCAAGACACACATAGCTTGGTAGTTGAACGTTGTGTGTTCCTTCGTGGTGCTTCGTGGACTTTCTGTAACTGAGCTCTAACATTGTTCTACCATGGACAAGAAACAAGTCGCCGCTATCCTCGACGAGATTGGAACTCTGCTCGAATTGCAGGGAGCCAATCCGTTCAAAAGCCGGGCTTTTCACAACGGCGCCCGCACCATCGAGGCATTGACCGACGACCTGGCGACATTGGTAGAAAGCGAAAAGCTCACCGACGTGAAAGGAATAGGGGAGGGGCTTGCGAAAGTTGTCCTCGATCTGGTGAAAAAGGGGAAATCGAAAGACTACGACGACCTGAAACGAAAGATTCCGGACGGCGTGCTCGCCATGACGAGGCTGCAGGGACTGGGTCCAAAGCGGGTGAAGATCTTGTTCGAGGAATTGAAGATTGATTCTCTCGAAAAGCTTGAAAAAGCCTGCCAGAAACACACGATTGCGGCGCTGGAGGGGTTTGGCACCAAGACGGAGGAGAACATCCTTCGATCGATCGAAGCGGCAAAGAAGACCAGCGACAAGCATTTGTTTCCGGAAGCTCGGGCGGCGGCAGATGACCTGCTGAAATCGCTGAAAGACCTCCAGGGAGTTGCATTGTGCGAAGTTGCAGGGAGTCTTCGTCGCAGGAAAGAGATCATCGGTGACATAGACCTTCTTGTAGCCGCCTCCGGGAAGTCGAAGAACTTCGTCTTTGATGCATTTACAAAGCATTCTTCCGTTGAGCGTATCGTCGCCAAAGGCGACACGAAGTCCAGTGTCGTACTTCATGGAGGCATTGCCTGCGATCTCCGTGTCGTTGAGAAGAAAGAATTCCCGTTCGCGCTGAACTACTTCACGGGCAGCAAAGAACACAATGTTGAGATGCGTTCGATCGCCCGGAAGAAGGGGTTGAGCCTCAACGAATACGGTTTTACGAAGATCGAAAACGCGCCTTCGGGTACACGCGTGCCTTCATGTTCGACGGAGGAGGATATCTATAAGGCGCTTGGCCTTGCATATGTTCCGCCGGAATTGCGAGAGAATGGCGGCGAATGTGCTGCGGCCAAAACGGGAAAGATGCCAACGTTGATCGATGTTGAGGACCTCCGCGGCACCTTTCATTGCCACACCACCTACAGCGACGGGCACAATACACTGCAGCAGATGGCAGAGGCGGCAAAAGCACGCGGTTGGTCGTATTGGGGTGTCGCCGACCATAGCCGTGTGGCTGCGTATGCCGGGGGATTGACGCCGGAACGCGTTCGGAAACAACATGCGGAAGTCGACGCGCTGAACGAGGCAATGAAGGGATTTCGCATCTTCAAGGGAACAGAATGCGACATCCTCGCCGACGGCAGCCTCGATTTTCCCGACAAAGTACTTGCCACGTTCGATTATGTTGTCGTTTCGATCCACAGCAAGTTCAACATGACGGCTGTGGAAGCGACGAAACGGGTCATCAAAGCGCTTCAGAACAAGTATGCGACATTCCTGGGTCATCCCACCGGTCGACTTCTGCTGTCGCGCGACGGATACCCTGTCGATGTGAAAGCCGTGATCGACGTTGCCGCCGACTTTGGTAAATCGATCGAGATCAACGCTCATCCGGTGAGATTGGACCTCGATTGGAGATGGGTTCGCTATGCGCGTGACAAGGGTGTGCCGATCGCGATCAATCCGGATGCTCACAACGTAGACGGCTTGGACGATGTGCGGTATGGCGTCGGGATCGCCCGCAAAGGATGGCTGGAAAAGAAGCATGTCGTGAATGCCTGGTCGGTGGAAGAAGTGGAGCGTTTCTTTGCGTCGGTCCGTACCTCAAAGAAAGGATGAGAACATGAGCATTTATCGTGTCCTCAATATGGATGCTCCGGTGGTCGAGTATCAAGTAATGCATCAACCGAAGCGATCGGTACCGACGAAAGAGTATGTGGAGACATTGATCGGACTTCATCGGAGGATTCACGAGGAATCTTTGAATGTCAGCACCGCCTGGGACATGTTCAGTAGGGAGGCGACCGATCGATCGGTTCAGGCGATCCGGGGAGTGCTAATGCAGTTCCTAACCACGCCGCTTCAGTCCGATCAGGGCGAGATCAGAAGATTGGTGGGGGACCAGGTGCGGCAGCTGGGCACTACACTCCAGCCGTGGGGGCATGTTGGCGTCATGAGGTCCACGGAGGCCCAGTTCGTGACGGAATTGGTCCGCAATGGTCCGCTCAAAAACGTGTCGACGTCGGGACGGAAATATCTCAAATCGCTCGGCTTCACTCTGGGCAAAGGGTCGCCTCCAGTATTTGAATCAACGTTCGAGGTGGATGGCGGATTGAACCTGGATGTGATGGAAGCAATCGTGCGCGACAAGGTTGGCATCTATGCGCAGACGCATGGAAAACACATCCAACAATTCAGCGGGTACGTCTTTGCCGCGTTCAATCGAATCATCGCCGCCGAACCGAAAGAGGAGAGCGGGGAGACGGCCGAAGCTGTGCTCTTCTTTGCGAAAGGAGAGTCAAAATATGCTCTATTTCGGAAAGCAATGTCGGACAGATTACTGAAGGTGCTTGAACGGCATAAGAAAGTCCGGGTCTCTGTTTGGCAAAGAAAACTGGGGCTCGGGAATGGAGAAGAATTTCATTGCAGGATCGGGGCGGCGTCAAAGGAAATAGCCGGTGCGTTTGTGAAAGACCTGCTCTCCGAACCCGAATCGGGGGGTGTTGGTGCCTCCCTGAAAAAGGGGCATTTGTTGCTCAAGATGAGAATCGCACTAGCGAAGCCATGAAACAGAAGACCGAATCACCTACTGATGTTAAGAAACGTGCCTCTGGTATCGTGCGCCGGCTGCGGAAAGCATATGCAGCGCCGAAAACCGCCTTGGTATTTGAAGAACCGTTCCAACTGCTGATTGCGACAATCCTCTCGGCTCAATGCACGGATGTGCGGGTGAACAAGGTTACGCCGGGCCTTTTTGCCAAGTATCCTTCACCGGGACACTTTGCTACGGCCCGTGCGGAAGAGCTGGAGCAAGACATACGATCCACCGGCTTTTTTCGGAACAAAACGAAAAACATCATCGGGTGCAGTAAGGCTATCATGGAGCGTCATGGTGGGAAGGTGCCGGAGAGATTTGACGATCTCGTGGAACTTCCGGGAGTCGGCCGAAAGACGGCGAATTGCGTCATGGGCGGTGCATTCGGGGTCAACAGCGGAGTGGTGGTCGATACGCATGTGCAGCGATTAGCCGGACGTCTCGGATTGTCAAAAGAGGAAAATGCAGAGAAGATTGAGCAGGACTTGATGAAAATCGTACCTCAAAAAGACTGGTACGATTTCAGCAATCTCTTGATACTTCACGGAAGGGAAGTGTGCGATGCCCGGAAACCGCTGTGCGGAGAGTGCACACTTCTTGAAGTATGCCCTTCAGGTCCGGGATTCATGAAGGGAATGAAACCGGCAAAGAAGAAAAGGTAAGGCCTATCCGAGCTGGGAGTGAATCGACAGGAGGGTTACGTTTCCGGCGAGCCTTTGAGCTCCTGAGATGCGGCGGCCATTCGCCCTGCGTCGTTTTGGAGCCCTTTGATGCACGATGGGCAGAAGTAGAAGACCCGGCTGTCGCCAACCACCCGTTCAACAAGGCTTGATCGGGAATATTTCTTTCGGCACAGGGAGCACGTTTCGGAATTCAGCTCGGACTGCGATGGGGCGCGCCTCATGATGATGCCGAACCCGTAGAAGATCGCTGCGATGAGTATCAGCACGAACACAATGGCGAGGTAAGTCAGCATTGCTCAGGTGTCGATTGGTGGCGAGTTGCCACTTTGCAAGTGCAAGTAAATGCTCTAATGTAGATTCAATAATGAACCACTAGTGCTTATGTTAATAAAAGTTATCTAATGTTTACTGAGGATAATCATCAATAGAATCGGCCATGCCTTCACCGACATACCAGGATGCCTTGAGTCTCATGCACGAATACACGCAGTCAGATGCGCTTCGGAAACATATGTACGCCGTCGAAACTGTAATGCGAGCGTATGCCCGAAAACACAATGAGAATGAAGAGGAATGGGCTATTACGGGATTACTGCATGATTTCGATTATGAGAAGTATCCAAATGCGCCCGATCATCCCCTGAAAGGCTCTGAGGTCTTAAAGGAAAAGGGCTTTCCGGAGCACGTGCGGATCGCAATACTAGGGCACGCCGGCTATACAGGGGTTTTAAGGGACTCGTTGCTTGCCAAAGTCCTTTTTGCCTGTGATGAGTTATGCGGGTTCATCGGTGCCGTCGCCGTCATTCGACCAAACAAGATCACCGACCTTGAGGCTTCATCCGTGAAGAAGAAATTGAAGGACAAGGGTTTCGCTAGGAATGTGAACCGAGATGACATCACACATGGAGCCATGGAACTCGGTGTCCCGCTTGATGATCATATCAAGTTCGTGATAGATGCCATGAAGCAGGATGCGGCCCGGCTTGGGCTTTCCTGAGAGCCCGATCGATCATCACTTGCGCCTTATGTCGGATACTACGATTCCGGCTACGTTTCCGTTTCCTTTCCGCCAACCTTTGTAACATTCCCCGCAGACTGGATCGTCGGCCTGAACACTCTCTCTGCAGGAGCATGACTCTTTTTCGTCAAAAAGGCACATCGTGCAAGATGGATTGATGCAGCAATCGAAGTACCCTGCCTTCTTGAGTTGGGCTATGTAGGCAGCCCGCTCAGCCTTTATCATTTCGTCGACGGGTTTTCCCGGCAGCGGGCGTGGATTTCCATTCCGTCCGACGTCGCTTTCGACCGTATCTTTTCCCGCGACGCTTGACCGAGCCTCAGGATTCTCGCGTTCTGCGCACGAAAGACTCAGCATCATGGCGATCAGTATCAGGGCGTGCACATGGAATCTCTTGGAGGGGCCGAACGTACCGACGTGCGATGTGTACATGATGCAACGTACTCCGATCGAAAGAATGGTCCAACTTACAAGTTTTATTGAGAATTTCTACTGTCACGAAGTGTACACCCAATTTTGGCATCGAGCCGTGATAGTGGCCACTCCAAAGTGAGACTGAGAGCATCGGGATTGCCTTGAATCTCCGTCCGATTAGGGCTATCTTGGCGTAAGATGTTCACTCCTTCCGCACTCAAGAAACTCCAGACAATTCTCGGTCCCGCCGACGTTCTGACCTCTCAAGAGGACAGGATCTCGTATTCATATGACGGGACGCCAATGCTGAGCCGACTTCCGGAAGCCGTACTTCGTCCAAGGACGGCCGACCAAATCGCAGCCATTGTGCAGCTGGCAAATGAAGAGGAATTTGCCATTGTACCGCGAGGATCAGGCTCGGGACTCAGCGGCGGCTCAGTACCGGTCGAGAATTGTGTTGTCATGCTCACCAATCACTGGACCCGTATACTCGAGATCGACGAGCGAAATCTCACGGCATGGGTGGAACCGGGTGTCATAACGGCGCAATTCCACTCAGCGGTCGAGGGACGAGGGCTTTTCTATCCGCCCGATCCCGGCAGCGCCGCAGTGTGCACTTTGGGGGGAAATGTGGCTGAGAATGCCGGCGGCCTGCGAGGTCTGAAGTATGGAGTTACGAAGAACTACGTGCTTGGGCTCGAGGTGGTGTTGCCGACGGGCGAGATCATGACGGTCGGTGGAAAATCAGTGAAAGACGTCGCAGGTTACAACCTGCGCGACGTTCTGGTGGGGTCCGAAGGGACACTCGGCATTTTCACGAAGATCCTTCTTCGACTCATTCCGAAGCCGGAGTCGTCGTCGACGATGCTCGTGATGTACGACCGGTTGACCGATGCGGCGGAGACGGTCTCCTCCATCATCGCCGCCCGGATCTCTCCGGCGGCCCTCGAATTCCTTGACAATACCACGATTCGTTGTGTCGAAGAATTTGCGCACCTCGGACTTCCGACGAACATAGAGGCCCTGCTGTTGATCGAGGTCGACGGGAGAGGTTCCGTTGTGGAAGAAGACGCGTCGATGATCGAGAAGATCTGCCGGGATCACGGGGCCCGCGAAGTTCGGAGAGCACGCGACGATGGAGAGGCGGCCAGGCTGCGGAGCGCGCGCAAAATCGCATTTTCGGCGCTGGCAAGGGTGAAGCCGACGACGATCCTGGAGGATGTCACCGTTCCGCGAAGTGAAGTTGCGCTCATGCTTGACCGCATCCAGGAAATATCCCGCAAATACGGTTTGATGTGGGGAAACTTCGGACACGCGGGAGACGGCAATCTACACCCGACATGTCTGACCGACGAGCGCGATCATGCGGAGGTCCACAAGGCTGAGAAAGCCTTCGATGAAGTGTTCTCCGCAGCGGTGAAACTGGGCGGAACCATCACGGGTGAACACGGGACTGGCCTCGCCAAGAGAGCATTCCTGGATCGATTGACCGATCCGCCTGCACTGCAAATGATGAGGTCGCTCAAGGACGTAATGGACCCGCGCAGAGTGCTGAATCCGGGCAAGATCTTTGAACTCAAGCCGCGCTGTGAAGGGCCGATGCCGCGCCGGCGTGAGCAGATAGAGAAGTTCCTTGCACAGGGAGCTTTTACGTAAGAAAGGTCATAACTGAGGGATGGAGGAACAGTCGTGATTTCTGCAGTTGTCTTCGGAATGCTGTCGCTTGCTAAGACTATGTACGCCGACCCGAGATGATTCCGCTGAAAGACCGGAATCCGACGCGACATTTTCCTTATGTCAACATCGCACTGATCGGATTGAACATCCTCGCATTCCTGTGGGAACTGTCCGCCGCTCAAAACCTCCCCTCGCTGTTTGAGCAATATGCGGTGATCCCCGCTCGGATTACTTTCTCCTGGGAATCGGGAATCGGCGTAATGCCCGCGCTGGCCACCTTCTTTTCGGCCATGTTCCTCCACGGCGGATGGCTTCATCTCCTCGGAAATATGCTGTATCTCTGGGTCTTCGGTGATAACGTCGAAGACAAGCTGGGTCACGTGCGCTACGTCGTATTTTATTTTGTATGTGGAATTGCCGCAACTCTTGTGCATGTCGTCATCGAACCGGGATCCGGCGTGCCTACTGTCGGTGCGAGCGGGGCGATCTCGGGCGTTCTGGCGGCATATCTCCTTCTCTTTCCCCGCGCGCGTGTGGTTACGCTGATTCCCGTCTTCATCTTTCTGCAGGTCGCTGAGCTTCCAGCTCTCATTGTTCTTGGCTTCTGGTTTGTTCTGCAATTCTTCAACGGGCTTCTCTCCTTGGGTATGAACACGGCCGGTATGGGCGGCGTTGCCTGGTGGGCGCACATCGGAGGATTCGCTGCCGGCTTCCTTCTCGTCATTCCACTGAGAAAATACCGGTGACCACGACGTCTGTAAAAGGATTTGCCGGTGTTGATGTTCCGAACGACGACGTCATCACCAACTGTATGCATTGCGGGTTGTGTCTTCCGACGTGTCCCACATATGTGCTCACGGGTCTGGAACGATCTTCTCCTCGAGGCAGGATCCGGCTGATTAAATCGGTCGCATCCGGCGATTTGCCGATGTCCGAGCTTTTCGTGGAGGAGATGAATTTTTGCCTCGATTGTCAAGCATGCGAAACGGCATGTCCGGCCGGTGTCCGGTATGGTTCTCTTGTCGAGGCCGCTCGCGCGCAGGCGTTCGCCCAGGAACGGGAATCACGCGCGACCCGCTTGTTAAAGCGATTCTTCCTGGGAACTGTGTTCAGCTCTCACCGCAGACTTAAGGGGCTTGCGACACTGCTGAAGGTATATCAGCGATCGGGCATGGCGTGGTTTCTCAGGCGGACCGGCATTCTTGCTGCAATCAGCCCGAAGCTTGCCCGATTGGATCCGCTGACGCCGCAGATCAGCGACTCGTTTTCGTCGGATGTCCTGCCGGAAGTTCTTTCCCCGTATGGTGAACGCCGTTATCGCGTAGGGTTCCTCACAGGCTGTATCATGGATGTCGCATTCGGCAACGTGAACATGGATACAATCGAAGTTCTTCGGCGTCATGGGTGCGAGGTGATCGTTCCCCAAAGCCAGTCATGCTGCGGTTCGCTCGCCGCTCATTACGGGGATATGACGTCGGCGAGAAGGATGGCGGCTGGAGCCGTCGATTTGTTCAAACGTGATGGTTTGGACTGGATCGTCATGAACTCGGCCGGATGCGGAGCATTCTTCAAGGAGTACGGTCACCTTTTTGCAGACGACCCTGAACGGGCATCAGCCGCCGAGCTCGTCGCAGCTCGCACTAAGGATCTGACGGAATTTCTTGCGTCAACCGGGTTTCGACCGCGACATGCCCGGCCCTCGGGGAACAAGCGTCCGCCTCGAGTGACATATCACGACGCATGTCATCTCGCTCATACGCAGAAGGTCGTTCAGGAGCCGCGTCGCCTTGTGCAAAGCGTCCCCGGATATGAATACGTAGAACTTCCTGAAGCTTCATGGTGTTGTGGAAGCGCTGGCATCTATAATATTGTGGAACATGAAGCTGCCATGCAGATTCTCGAGCGAAAAGTAGACAATATTGCTTCGATTGCCCCGGATGTGCTTGTGACCGGAAACCCGGGATGCATGGTTCAGATTCGGCACGGATTGGAACGACGAGGATTAAACGTACGACTGCTCCACACCGCAACGTTTCTCCGGGAGGCATGTGATCCATAGGCGGCAGGTTGTCTATCTCTCCGGCGGCATGCAGTATGCTCCCGGCGGCGGAGCGTCATGGAGGTCGACATTCCGCGCGTGGGCCGAAGAAGCTCTGGGTCACCGCGTCATTGACCCGGTGAAAGAGTCCAACAAGCTTATGGTTCGATGGAGGAAGAAGGGAAGGGTTTTGCGCGGCTCGGATCGCGTTGGCGGCGACTGGCCCAAGTTTTTTCGAACAATTGTTGACCGAGATGTCGACTTGGTCATCAATCGATCCGATTATGTTGTGTGCCTTTGGAACTCGGGTGCGAGGCGAGGTGCTGGCACGCAGGGAGAGCTTACGGTCGCGCGCATGTCGAGAAAACCCGTGTATGTGGTCAGCAGAACGAATCGTACGAATCTGCCGGGATGGGTACAGGGGTGTCTGACTGAACATTTTTCAAACTTTGCAGATCTTCAAGACTTTCTAGTGAATCAATACAACCATTCCTCCAAACTGGGAGCACGATCATGAACGATGGAATGAACCGCAGAGATTTTCTCAAGGCAGCATCGTTGGCGGGTGTGGCGACGGGAATAGGTGCGCAATCGATCGTAGCGGAGGGTCTCCTAGTGGGTACAAAGACCGCCGCAGTCAAGCCGGTTGTTATTTCGAGCGCCAATGGCCTTGCCGCCACTGCAAAGGCCATGGAAATGATCAAGAATGGGGCCGATGCCTTGGACGCTGTTGTGGCCGGTGTGAACATCGTTGAGGATGACCCGAACGACAATTCGGTCGGATACGGAGGGCTTCCGAATGAGGAAGGCGTCGTTGAGCTTGATTCTTCGGTCATGCACGGTCCATCGGGCCGGGGAGGCGCGGTTGCGGCGATCCGGAATATCAAGAATCCGTCGAAAGTGGCAAAGTTGGTCATGGAACGGTCGGACCATGTCCTCATCGTGGGGGAGGGTGCGCTGAGGTTCGCAAAGTCACATGGTTTCAAGGAAGAAGATCTCTTGACCGATGAATCGCGCAAGCTTTGGCTTGAATGGAAGGAAAAGCTCAGCACAGAGGACGACTGGCTTCCACCGCATGACATCGAATCGAAGGATATCGGCGAGAATCTCAAGAAATGGCTTCGCGTTACCGGTACGATCAACTGTAATGGGTTGGACTTGAAAGGAAATGTCTCCGGCGTTACGACGACAAGCGGACTGGCCTGGAAAATTCCTGGCCGCGTCGGTGATTCACCGATCCTTGGTGCGGGTTTGTACGTGGATAATTCTGTCGGCGCCGCCGGCTCTACCGGACGAGGAGAAGCGAATCTCCTTTCCTGCAGCAGCGTGATGATCGTCGAGTATATGAGACAAGGGAAGGGCCCGGAAGAAGCGTGTCTAATGGCCTGCAAGCGGATCTCCGAGCAGACAAAAATGAAACGTCTCCTGGACGACAATAACAGGCCAAATTTCAACGTGAATTTCTATGCGATCAATGTCAAAGGAGAATTTGGCGGGGCCTCGATCTGGAGCGGAAGCAGGTACGCCGTGAACACAGGCGAGGCCCAAAGCAGAATCATGGAGTGTGCGTATCTCTACAAGCGTTCTCGGTAGTCTGCATGCCGTGGATTATACGGTCGCTGTTGTTCATCGGTGTGCCGTTGGCGGCCATGAATTGGTATGTTGGGCGCCGATGCGTTCAGGCGTTTTCGAGCCGACTCGGCGTTCCCCCAAGCAGGGTCCGGGCAGTCCTATTGCCCGTTGCAGTGTTCGCAAACCTGTTGCCCATTGCCGCGATAGTGGCATTCTCAATAGGGGGGCGTGACGCCCTCCAGGCATTCTCTGGCGAAAACCATCTGGTCGATATTCTGCTCGTCTATCCCTTTTGGACCTGGCTCGTCGTCCTGGTTCAACTCTTTCTGTGCATTGCCGTATGGGACATTGGGCGATCGCTGATCGCATTGGCCTTGCGCGGTCGGCGCGAACTGTGGAAGGTCCGTACTCACACCTTCGTCGTGTATGCCGCGGCGATCGTGGCGGTCTATTCCGTGGTTCGGCTGGTCAGCGATTCAACGACCGTGCGTGTCGTACGCGTGGACGTACGTATCCCTCGCGAATTTTCCGGTCTTGATGGGGTGAAAATCGTTCACGTGTCCGATGTTCAAGGCGATGGCCGCACGGACGAGGTGAAGATCGCGCAATTCGTCGAGCTGTGCAATTCCCTCAAGCCGGATATTGCCCTGAACTCCGGGGACCAAGTGACGTCGGGAGAGAAATACATAGCCTCAACGGCGAGGCTTCTTGGAGAACTGAAGCCTGTTCACGGACACTTTGCCGCTGTTGGAGACCATGACATTTTTTCCAGTAAGACGAAAATGTTGACAGCGATGCGCGATAATGGGATTGTCGTCGAGGATGATACTTCAATCCTGCTCAGCGTTCGCGATGTTCCGGTGTGGTTGTCGATGGTCACGTATACGTATCCACAAAAGCCCGACAGCGTGAAGCTGGAGAGGATCTTCAATGCGCCGGACTCGACGTTTCGGATCTTGCTGATCCATCAACCTGCCGAACGAGTGATTGACATGACCGAGAAAGCGGGCTATCACCTTGCATTGGCGGGACATACCCACGGCGGAGGGATTGCGTTTGGTCTTCCAGGAATCGGTGTGCTTTCGCCGGCGTCGTTCGAGTCGAAATATGTCAGCGGCGTATATCATGCGGGGCATATGACGGTCAATGTCACGAACGGTCTTGGATTTACGTTGGCGCCCATCCGCTTTCAGGCGCCGCTCGACGTGACGTTGCTGACCCTTCGGGCAGAGCGATGATTGACCTACTGTGCGGTGGAACATGACGCCGGCTGATTCTGCGTCAAATCCCGGCGGAATGTTCTACGCTGTTCTCGATGATCCCGTGTATTTTATGGAAGGGTCAGACGCACTGGACCTGCTCCAAAGGATCAGCACGAATGATGTCAAGCCCGTTGTGTCTGGCATCAGTGTAGCGACGATCCTGACCAACGAAAAAGGCAGGATTGTGGACGTAGTGTATGTATGCAGCCAGTCGGAAAAGGGTCGACTGATCTTGGCTGGTCAGCGTAAGTCCGCCAACGATGTTCAGCGTTGGGTGGAGCGATTCATCATCATGGAAGACGCCAAGATCAGCATCGCATCGGGCGATTGGCTGCAGGTGCGTTGCTGGTCCCAGTCGCCCGGTTCAGAATCCTGGAAATATCCGGACATCCGTATACCGAAGAGCGTGGCCGTGGTGAACGAATCGCATTGGATGAATGAGTCTGTTCGGCTACTGATGCCGAAGGACATGTTGGGCTCTTTCGAAGAGTTGATTGCGTCAGTGGGCGGGAAGGCCGTCGAAGAACTTGCGTATGAACGTTCGCGGATACTCGCCGGAATCCCTTCGGTTGGGAGAGACATATCCGAGGAAACTCATCCGATGGAAGCGCGGCTCGTTGACATGATATCGTTTACCAAAGGTTGCTATGTCGGCCAAGAAGTGGTTGCACGTCTGGACACATACCGGAAAGTTCAGCGCGTACTTGTGCGAACGTCCGGCAAAGGCCGGGCGCCCTCGACTCCTGCGGCCTCTGTTGGAGGCGATGGCTCAGACGCCGGGATTCTGACGAGCGCGGTGGATTGTAGCGACGGAACATGGCGTGGGTTGGCGTTTATCCGTGTCCAGTTTCTTGCGCCGTCGGCCGCGCCCGTGCAGGTTGACGGAGAGACGGTGACCATACTCGATCGAGAGCCGGAACACGGGGTATATCCTCAACAATAGATCATGAAGAAACCGCGAGTCACCAGGGGCGACAAGGCGTACAAAGACCTGTCCTTCTTGAATAGTCCTGACGCCCGTTCACTGCGAATCCTCTCCGAATTTTTGCAGCCGTTGGCAAAATTCCGGCGCGAAGGTATTCGAGACACAATCGTCTTTTTCGGGAGTGCGAGAGTATGCTCGAGGAAGGATTCGCTTGCGGCAGTGCGCGAGGCAGAGCGGAAAGTACAAAGGCGTTCAACACCGTCTGCACGGGCAGCACTTGACTCTGCGCACCGGGCGCTTGGAATGTCCAAGTATTACGAGGATGCGGTCTCCCTGTCGAAAATGCTGACCGAGTGGTCGAGGAATCTGGCCAAGCCCAACAGGTTCGTCATGTGTTCCGGAGGAGGCCCCGGGATCATGGAAGCGGCAAATCGCGGGGCCTTGTTGGCGAAAGGGAAGTCCGTCGGGTTGAACATCAGTCTGCCCTTTGAACAGCTTCCGAATCAGTTCATTTCCCCGGAACTCAATTTTGAATTCCACTATTTCTTCATGCGCAAATTCTGGTTCGTGTATTTGGCGAAGGCGTTCGTAATGTTCCCCGGAGGGTTTGGGACATTCGACGAACTGATGGAAGTCCTAACGCTTTTGCAGACGTCAAAAGTGAAGAAGCCTGTCGTTGTTGTTCTGTATGGCAAAGAATACTGGGATCACGTCATCCGATTCGACGAGATGGTCCGCCGCGGTTTGATCGACAGTGAGGACCTAAAGCTGTTCTCATACGCTGACACACCTGAAGAAGCCTTTCGAGCAGTGACCGGGGCCCTGCGGAAACTGTATCCTGAAGAATCACGCCTCCTGGGCGGAAGAAGGAACTGATCCGATTTGATTCTGCGGCACGGTATGGGTACATTGGTTCCATGAAACCTCTGGGGGTGACCTGGATTCGACGGGGAACGAGAGGTTCTGAACTGCATACCGTGGAGCCGTACCACGTTAATCCTCGGCAGCACTGCATAAGTGCCAACAACTACGCACTGGCTGCTTAATTCGTAAGTAGCCCGTCCTCCGTGGGCCCGCCTGTCGGCGCGCGGAAGGACGCCGCAAGGACAGGCTAGCAACGCATCGTGCTCCGGGATGCGGGGCGAATCCCGAAAGGGAACCACCGAAGCTGGCGCCAAGGGCATCCCGCTTGTCGGAGTTCCTCGGCGTGAGATCTAACGACAAGCTACGTATGGAGACGTTCAGAACGGCTTTTCTTCGGACCGGGGTTCGACTCCCCGCACCTCCACGAACAAGCCTTGGCCTTTTCGCAAGGCTTTTTTTTCTCCACGTGCATGATGTCCACCATCCTGGTCGTTGACGACGAAAAGGACATCCGTGACCTCCTGAAGTACAATCTTGAAAAGGAGGGATATACCGTTCTGACAGCCTCGAACGGTAGGGCAGCACTGTCCGCGGCTGCCCGTCACCCTGACCTCTGCATCCTCGACGTCATGATGCCCGAAATGGACGGTTGGGAAGTCTGTAAAGCCTTGCGGAAGGATCCTGCTTCTGCTTCACTTCCGGTCATCTTCCTGACTGCCCGGGATGGAGAAGTGGACGAAGTTCTGGGACTCGAATTGGGGGCCGACGACTACCTCACGAAACCCGTGCGCATACGAACGTTGGTCGCACGCGTGAAGAAGACTCTGGCGCAAGGACGGGAGAAAGGTACTACTTCGGATGTGGGCGAGAAACTGACCATCGGCGAACTCAAGATCCATGTCGCCAACTATGTGGTCGAGGTCGGGAATAAAGAGTTGGCGTTTCCGAAAAAGGAATTCGAAGTGCTGTTGTACCTCGTCCGACATCCCGATCGGGTCATTTCACGTGAGACCCTCTTGAACGAAGTGTGGGGGAGGGATGTCTACGTTGTCGACCGAACCGTGGACGTTCATATCCGCAAAATCAGAGAAAAGCTCGATTCGCTGTCGTCGTGTATCGAGACCGTGAAAGGGGTGGGATACCGATTCAAGAAAGACCGTTGATGCACTCCCTTCGTGCACGACTCATGTTGTTTGCCGCACTCTTCTCTTCCGCCTTTGGCGTTTCCGTTTCCCTGATTGCACTGTCCGCTCTGCACCGCGATCTAGCGGCCTCTCTTGACGCAGCTCTCCGGTCCGAATGGATATTCCTGGAGCCTATCCTTCCTGAACTCTTGGCCCGGGAATCTTCCGCTGAGGTAACAATGGAGGGCAGCATATCAACGATGATTGTTTTTGACGCATCCGGCTCTGTCATCCGAAGACCGTCCTCAGGTTCGTTGAGCGAAATCTCCGGTCCGAGCGGAATACCTCCACCTGAGGAATTCCTGACAAACGACCTCGTTGGACTGACATTCATCCTTTCGAAAACGGAGAGTCGGTCAGACCCTGCGGCGGTGGCCCTTCTTTGCTCCGGAAGGCTGTATGCAGACGCGTATGCAAAAGTACGTTTCCGTCTGCTGCTCCTGACATTCGGCGGCGTGGCAAGCTCAATTTTGATCGCATCACTGATGGGGGGACGGTATTCGTCGCGATTACATCAAATACAGGAAGGGGCGCGAAGGCTGGCACATCCGGACGCTGGCCCGAGCGCCATTGAAGAAGGTCAAGATGAATTTGATGTGCTTGCTAATATTCTTGAAGACGGGCGCCGTAAGATCGCACATGACAAACTCGAAATCGAACGACTTCAACGGGTTCGGAGTCAATTCCTTGCGAATGTATCCCACGAAGTCCGCACTCCGTTGTTCGCGCTCAAAGGATTTCTGGAGACTCTCCAAGACGGTGGGATCGACGATCCCAAGGTAAATCGCACATTTGTGGAAAGCGCATACAAGCAGGCACAACGTTTGGACGCCTTGCTAAGAGATCTGATAGAAATCTCGCGAATTGAGTCGGGTGAGATGCGTCTGTCGTTTCGTTTTTTTCAGCTCCTTCCATTCCTGCGGCAACTGGCTGAAGATTACGCGGAGGTGGCCTCGCAGCGCAAGCAGACGCTCCGTCTTCATGCTCCGGAGGGCGACGTGGAAGTACTAGGCGACAAAGAACGATTGCGACAGGCGTTGGACAATCTTGTCGACAATGCCCTCAAGTACACACCGGAGGGATCGGAGATCGTCATCGGGGCTGTAGTGAAGCAGGATCAGGTAGTGATACGAATATCCGACAACGGGCCGGGAATTGCTGCAGAACATCTCCCAAGGATCTTCGAGCGTTTCTACAGGGTGGATGTGGGAAGATCGAGGGAAGTAGGGGGTACCGGCCTAGGTTTGGCAATCGTTAAACATTTGGTCGAGGCCCATGGATCTAAGATGCAGGTAGAAAGTGTCATTGGTCGCGGAACCTCATTTTCTTTCGAGCTGCCAACATAACATGAAGATCAAGTTCACAAAAATGTCGGGAGCCGGAAACGACTTCGTCGTCATCGACAACAGGAACGGCAGGATTCGACAAAGGAGCCGGCTTGCGCGGGAAGTGTGCGACCGATTTGAGGGAATCGGTGCGGACGGACTGCTACTACTGGAGCATTCGGAAAGAGCTGATTTTCACATGCGCTATTATAATGCGGACGGCAGCTACGGTGGGATGTGTGGAAACGGCGGCCGTTGCATTTCCTGGTATGCAATGAGGAAGAAGATCGCGGGGAGGGTGCTTTTCTTTGAGGCACTTGACCACGTGTACACCGCCAGGAAGGTTGGCGGCGAAATGATCGCCTTGCACATGAAGAATCCTCGAGATGCGCGGCACGAGCTAAGGATCGAAGCAAAAGGCAGGCGGTACATTGCTGAATACATCGATACAGGCGCCCCGCATGCGGTTATTCCCGTAAGAAGACGGACACTGGACGTCATGGATGTGCGAACGCCGGGGCGGGATTTGAGGTATAATAAGGCCTTCGGCGAGGCCGGAGCGAACATCAATTTCATTGAGCGCACGGGTATTAAGTCTCTTAAAATGAGGACATACGAGCGTGGCGTTGAAGATGAAACTCTGTCGTGCGGGACAGGTTCGGTGGCGAGCTCAATTGTTGCTTCAATGCTTTGGGGTATGGCTCCGCCCGTTCGTGTTCAGACACGCAGCCAAAATACGCTTACGGTAGAGTTTGATCGCGACGGAGAGGTATTTGAGAACGTTGTGCTGACGGGGCCGGCGAAGATCACATTTGAAGGTGTGATCAATGTTTAAGCCGACATCGATCGGGTTTGTGTTAAATCCAAAGGCGGGCCGCCGAAAGATAGATTTCTGGGAGCGAGAGCTGCGAAGCGGACTCGCGAGCGCAAACGTGAAGTGTGAATTCGTCCGCACTCGGCAGCCGCGAGAGGCCGAGGAGATCTCGGCGAATCTCGCCCGGGAGCATGAGCTCGTTGTTGCGGTTGGAGGCGACGGGACGGTACACGAGGTAGCCCAGGGTGTAATCGGTACGCAGGCTGTCTTGGGGCTTGTTCCAAACGGGTCTGGTAATGATTTTAACCGTTTTCTTGGGATGCCGCGTAACATTGGCGAGGCAGTGAGATTGCTTGTTTCGGGGTGCGAAAAAGTATCAGTCGACGTCGCTCAACTTACTACGGTTGAAGAAGATGAGACAGTGGGTCGCAACCGATGGGTGATCAATTCCGCGGGATTTGGTTTCGATGCAGCGACGGCTGCGGGTCGAGACCGGATAGCGGTCCTGAAAGGACTGCCATTATATCTCACGAGCGCACTTTGGACCCTGTCGGTCTACAAAGACCATGGGTTTCGAGTGTCACTTGACGATGGCGTGTCGGAGTATCTCCCTGGACTCATGGTGTGCGGAGGACTCGGCCAATTTGAAGGCGGCGGGTTCAGAGTGTTCCCCGGAGCACTGCATGATGACGGATTGATTGATGTCTGCATGGTGGGCTCAGTCCCAAAACTTACAGCCCTTAGTTTGCTTGGCAAGGCGGTCTACGGAGGCCATGCAACCGACAGGAATGTTCGGATGAATCGTGCACGGAGACTTCGGGTCGTGTCGGATGATCCGTTCTGCGTCCATGCTGACGGGGAGATTGCAGGCACGAGTGCTGTAAGAGTGGACCTCGAAATCAAGCCGAAGTGCCTGCAGGTTGCCAAACCCTTTGTGCTATAATCCATATTATGTTGCTTTTGGAATTCAAGGCAATTCACCGTTACTCTCCCTTCATCAATTCGGAAATCGCATTCATATAGGCAGCCTCCAAGTCCTCTTTCCTCTCATCCAGAACCTCGGTAATTCTCAGCCGGTTGTCCGACGTCACTGTGCCGATTTCGACTGCTTCTATGCCGTTTCGACCAGCGATATCCTGGGCGTGTTTGAAATCTTCTTCGGCCAGGCTTATGATTATCCTTGACTGGCCTTCACCGAAAAGTGCACCGTCTAGCCTTGTATATGCATGCATCGGCAAGTCAACATGTACGCCTAAATCAGGTGCGCCAAATACACACTCAGCGACAGCAACCGACAGTCCGCCCTCCGAGACGTCATGGGCGCTGTGAACGAGCCTGGCCCCGATGAGGTCTATAATCGTTCGCTGCACAGCTTTTTCGTAGACAAGGTCAAGTGACGGAGCGTCACCCGAATCGAGGCCGACCCGACGGTAGAGATATTCCGACCCCTGGACCTCGTCTTTTATTCGCCCAACGTGAACAATAAGGTCGCCTGCCTGTTTGAACCCTGACCCTACAGCCTTAGATGCATCGTCCAGGAGTCCAAGCATGCCGATGACTGGCGTCGGAAACACCGGACCGTCCGGACTTTCATTGTAGAAGCTCACATTGCCCCCGGTCACCGGCGTGTTCAGTGCCCTGCACGCCTCGCCTATGCCTTTCACAGCCTCCTTGAACTGCCAGTAGATCTCTGGGTCGTAAGGATTCCCAAAGTTCAAGCAATTCGTGATCGCCACAGGCGTAGCTCCCACACAGGCAACGTTTCTAGCCGATTCAGCTACAGCGATTTGTGCCCCTCGTCTAGGGTTCAAGTACACATACCGACCGTTGCCATCCGTTTTCACTGCCAACGCCTTGGAGGTTCCTTTGATGCGTACGATTGCTGCATCACCCTCGCTTGTGATCACACTGTTCGTACGTACCATGGAGTCGTACTGCTCGGTCACCCAACGCTTGCTTGCTATTGTGGGAGCACGCAAGAGATCGCGGAAAACGCGGACGTAATCGTCCGGTTGCCCAAGTTTCGATTGCTCAAAGCTGCCGACTTTATTCAGGTAGTTCGGCGCTTTTGAATCTCTGGTATAGACCGGTGCGTCTCCGCCAAGGACGAGAGTCGAAGGCTTGACATCAGCCAGTTCCACACCGTTTGCAAATACCCTCAATCTTTGTTCATCCTCGACACTTCCTATGATCTCTGCATGTAAGTCCCATTTTTTAAATATCTTATTGACATCTTCCTCGTAACCCTTTGTAACTATGAAAAGCATCCGTTCCTGCGACTCTGAAAGCATAATCTCATAACCAGTCATGCCGTCCTCTCTGAGCGGTACCTTGCCGAGGTCCACAACCATCCCTGATTCCCCTTTCGCACTCATTTCGCTCGTGGAGCATGTGATCCCGGCCGCACCCATGTCCTGGATGCCCACCACCCACCCTGTCTGGACTGCCTCTAGCGTCGCCTCCAACAGCAGCTTTTCTGTGAACGGATCACCCACCTGGACTGCGGGACGCTTGGCCTCAGACTTTTCTGAGATCTCCTCTGAAGCAAATGTCGCCCCATGAATGCCGTCCCGGCCGGTCGAAGAGCCAACGATCATTACGCTGTTCCCCTTCCCTTTCGCCACTGCTTTTGCGACCTTCTCGTGCTCAACGATCCCGACCGCCATGGCGTTGACGAGTGGGTTCCTCGCATAACAGGCATCAAAATATACTTCACCTGCGACAGTTGGAACCCCGAAGCTGTTTCCGTAATCGCCTATTCCCTTCACAATTCGCTTGAAGAGATATCTGACCTGAGGGTCTGTCAATTCCCCGAACCGCAGCGAGTTCAGGACAGCGATTGGCCTAGCACCCATGGAGAAGATATCCCTCAGTATGCCGCCCACGCCGGTGGCTGCGCCTTGATACGGTTCGACCGCCGAGGGATGGTTATGGCTTTCGATCTTGAAGGCGACAGCGAGTCCGTCGCCGATATCAACCAAACCTGCATTCTCCTCCCCGGCGGCCACGAGAAGACGGCCCCCAGACCGAGGTAGGGTTTTCAACATCGAAATGGAATTCTTGTAGCTACAATGCTCGCTCCACATCACGGAGTACACACCGAGTTCGGTGTAACTCGGGATACGGCCCAACATCTTGCACATTCGTTGAAACTCTTCCTCCGTTAGACCATGCTCTTTGGCAAGGTCCAGTGTGACCGAAGGCTCATTCTTTACAACTGGGACGAAGATGGACATGTAACTCTTAACGAGTGAAAAAGTTAAAGTGCAAAGGATAAAGGTGTTTGTTTGGATTCAGTTTTCATGTCCAATGGCGTACATGCCGTTACGAATGATGCCAATGGGGAATTCAGATAGGGGCAAGAGCCCCTGCCGTTTGCTCAACGGCACAACGATGCCTGGGAGCGATAGCACGTCCACATACGGAATGGATGCTCCCCACTTTCGGTTCATTTCACGGATAAAGAGATTCGCGATATAACCCGATGCCTGGGCTGTTGGATGGATTCCGTCGAGGCTGAAAATACCGCCGGAAATGAAATCTTTCGTGAATTCTTGCCCCGCAATCACGAGTCCGCCGGAGGCGATCTTTTCGAACTCGGCGTTGACATCGACTACTGCCACCCTTGGGTGCGCACCGTAGGATCGAATGACCTCGTTATACGATTCTGTTGCCGCAGCGGCATTCGCCACTTCGATTGAATCAAGGATCACGGCGCCAGGAAGCGGTTCGCCTGCATGCGGATAGGCGGCAAAAAGAGGCCCTCCAGGCAACCCGTATCCTTCGGTGAGATAGGTTGAAGCGGGCAGCAGCACAAGATCTCGAGGACCCAAATTTACGGTATCGCCGTTGGCCTTGGTGCCCAACAATGGAATGTAGAGCCCCAGAAGCGGCTTTGACGGGTTAGCAGGGTCCGGAACGAACCACTTAATCGTCGATGTGTAGGCAATCGAAAGGACGTTCGGAATGGTTGCGATGACGACCTTTGCCCCGGTGCCGAGGAGGCTGTCCATCAAAGCAGTGTACTGGGACTGAAAAGTAGATGCCGACGTCAGCGGTACAGTACCTCCATAGACTGCGTAGAGCAAAACGTCATTATTCCCCATCCAGGACGTGATCACCGTCGGCAGATGCCCCTTCGCCTGCTGAAAGACGCTTCCGGGATTCCCAGCCTGTGCTCCAGCGGGATTCCTGCGTACGACATGATGGAACCCGTTGCCATCGCCGCCAGCACCGCTTTTCGTATAGCTGTTCGTCGTATCGAGGACATCGCTGGTGCCGGTGACCGGATTGTACACGCGAGCTTGGGGTATACCCAGGTTCCGGTACCCAACGATCGGTAATGCTGGGTCCACATACACGGACGGATCGCGCCAGTCGTAGCTGGGAACAGTCGAAGTATCGATCGACACGTTTGGAAACGAACTCAAACGGTAATACGGCAGAATGCCGGGTTCCTTCAAAATCGGCTGGGTGAAGGATGTCGTTGCTCCGGCCTTTTGAGCCTGTTGGGCGATCAAATTCGGAAACGAGTACCGTTGGCCCCTCTCCCATAGCGATCCGTCGGTGAAGCCGGCTGTGAGACTGTTTCCAATAGCGACATATGACGAGAAATCCAGGCTGCCGAGCGATCCAGATGACACCGGAACGGGGTCGCCTTCGCAACCAACCATCGACACACTTCCGATAAGTCCTACCGTCGCCCATTGCAGGAGGTTTTTTCGAGTCGTCATCTTAGAAGACCTCCCCGAGGGATACTTCAGCGCTGATGGAAAAGAGATGAGCGCGGTTCTCGTACGTACCGTTGAATGAAAATTCCGGGATGCTCTCGGATTCGGTTCGTCGTTCAAACAGTACGAGCATGTAAGCAGCATCAACCCGAAGCGTAGGGGTCGCCTGCCAGCCTATTCCACATGTGAGGTCATGCCTGTTTGCGTCGGGCAAGGACGGTTCTACATAGCCGTCGGGAACGGGATTCCTGTCGAAAATATATCCCGCGCGAATGGTCACCGATTCGTCGTACACATACTCCGCACCGAGCCTGATCATGAAGGCATCTTGATATATGCGGGGAGAAGCGATTTCACTGATCCCATTGATGGGTTTTTCGAGTGAAACCTTAAGCGAGTCGAAGGTCGACCAGCCCGTCCACTGATAATCCAATTCAAGCGTGAGCAATTCCGTGACCCGATACGCTCCGCCGATCTGAAACGTGGCGGGTCCGGTGAAGGAACTCTTCCCTCCCCCGTTCGTGAACAGAGTCGAAAATGACTGCGGAACGTCTGAGAACGACGCCTTGCCGTCGAAGGTCAGTTTGGTCGACGATCGGTAGGCGAGACCGATAGAGAAACTTTCCGACGGCATCAGCAGGATGCCTGCATTCCATCCGAATCCGCTTCCGGTTCCTTCCAGAGTTATTTTCGGCTCCACGGGCTGCCCCTGAGGATCGGTGAATCCCGTCTTGATACGGCGGGAGATGAGGACCACGCTTGGGACGTAAGACACGCCTGCTCCGATGGAGATCCATTCGGCGGGTTTATACGCGACGGTAGGATTGATGAAGAACGTCTTCAGATCCACAGTTCCGCTCAGAACCCTTCCAGCCCATTTATCAGGCCACTCTGTACCCAAGCCGAACATGGTGAAAACCCCGATCCCGAATCCCCACGTTCCGTTTCCGTACGCGGCATACACATGAGGGGGGAAGAATGCGTTTTTCTCCATATTTGTGTGGGGTACAGGATTTTCCGGATATCGGCCGACAAAGGAGGAGGTCGGCAGAATCAACACACCGCCGCCGTACAAACGGACATCTTTGATGAGAGGCAGTCCTCCGGGATTGATGAACACCGCAGAAGGGTCGAAGGGTCTGGCGACAAATGCTCCGGCCATGCCCACCCCGCGAGAACTGTGTTCGTTGAGTTGAAAACCGCCACTGAAGGCGGCGGCCGACACGGCACTAACAACCAATGTCGTCGAGAAGAGCGTGTGTTTGAGTTTCATGGCTCCGATGATAGCCAATAAAGGAGGGAGAATCAATCTTCAAGCCCTTCGGATCGTCAAAAGACGTTGTCCTTTTTCGACAGCTGTCTTCTCACGAACAATAATGTCCGAAGCGATTCCATCCCGCTCAGCGCGGAGTTCATTCTCCATTTTCATTGCTTCGAGGACAATAAGCCCCTGACCTTTGGCCACTCGCTCGCCGTCCTGGACTTCTACTTTGACGACCAGTCCCGGCATGGGCGCACACACCGCGAGGTCAGCCGCAGTTCCGTCCCCTGAAGTCAAGACGGAACGGAGAAGCTCGGAACGTGCATCGTCGACGAGAATGTCCATAAGCACGCCGTTCACTTCAACAGAAGTCGGGGTCCCGGGAATCGGCGGTGGACCGACCGGCGTCACCCGGAATACACGTCCTTCCATTTGGAGCACCCCGCCCCCCACTTCATCGGGTTCCCAAGCATAGGAAACTCTTCTGTCGCCGAGAACGGCATGCTCGTTCGACAAGACTGTTACGATAGTTGTTGAAGATGGAGCAGATACACGGTATTGGCCCCGCCTCAGCGGAGGTTGTCCGTTCGAAGGTTCAGCCATGTTCGCTCATTGTTCGATTGCTGGCGCACTCGCTTGGGTTGGGATTGTACTGTAGCTATCATGAGCGCTGCGGTAAGCGCGGTTGCATCGGCGAGAAGCTTTGGTACAACCGGACGGCCGTATTCGGTCGAATGGTCTGTGACAAACCTCGTGTCGAAATCGCCAGACAAAAAGGACGGATGATCGAGCACCCATAGACAGAATGCAACATTCGTTCGAATGCCTACACATCGGAATTCCTGGAGCGCCTGTCTGAGTCGAGCAACGGCTTGCTCGCGTGTCGGTGCCCAAGCAATGATCTTGGCCAGCAGAGAGTCGTAGTAGACGGAAATCTCATCGCCGACCTGGAATCCGCTGTCGACGCGAATAAACGGTCCTGACGGGAGCCGAAATGAATCCAACCTTCCGGTCGATGGAATGAAGTTCTGTGCAGGGTCCTCAGCGCACACGCGGCATTCAACAGCATGGCCGTTTGAATAGAGAGTTTCCTGTGTCAGCGTCAATCGTTGTCCTCCCGAGATCAGAATCTGTTCTCGCACCAGGTCGAGGCCAGTGACCATTTCCGTAACGGCATGTTCGACTTGAAGGCGAGTGTTTACCTCAAGGAATCGGAAGGTTCTCGAAGAGTCCACAATGAATTCCACTGTCGCGGCATTTTCGTATTCTGCAGCACGCACGATCCGGACGGCCGCTTCGCCCATCGTCGTTCGCAGTTCGGGGGAGACGACAGGGGACGGGGATTCTTCTATCACTTTTTGATGCCGCCGCTGGATGGAACATTCCCTCTCACCAAGATAGACTACGTTTCCGTAGGAATCGGCCAGGACCTGGATCTCAACGTGACGTGGATGATCCAGATACTTTTCCACATACAGCCGTCCATCGCCAAACGCGGTCACTGCCTCGGAGTGGGCCGCCCGGAAGGCCGAATTCATTTCCTCGGGGCGTTGGACGATGCGCATGCCCTTTCCGCCGCCCCCGGCAGCGGCCTTCAGGAGAACAGGATATCCGACTTGGTGTGCTGCCTCCTGGGCAATACGCACGTCATCCACAGTTCCGGTCGATCCCGGAATCGTCGGCACTTCACACGCGATGGCCAATGCACGCGCCGATGTCTTGTCTCCCAGCTTCCGGATTGCCTTTCCGGACGGCCCAATGAAGGCTGCGCCTGCTTTCGCGACGGCATCGGCAAAGTTCGGGTTTTCTGAAAGGAATCCGTATCCAGGATGTATTGCGTCGGCGTGCGATTCTTGGGCGGCTGCAATAATCTTGTCGATCTGCAGATATGACTCGCCGGGACTCTTTCCCCCGAGGGAGATCGCCTCATCGGCCATCGACACATGCATAGCAGTCTTGTCGACGTCGGAGTGAACCGCTACGGTCGGCAAGCCCATAATGCGGCACGAACGCATGATGCGACACGCGATCTCTCCCCTGTTCGCGACGAGCACCTTTGAGAACGGGCGACGGCCAGTTGTAGTCATTCGAGTTCGACGACGGTTACACCAGTTCCACCTTCATTCCATTCGCCAAGGCGATAAGATACGACGTTTGGCGCAGTCTTCAGATATTCGGCGATACGTTTTCTCAATGCGCCGGTCCCCTTCCCATGGATAATGTCCAGTCGGTGGAGCCCTCCGACGACGGCATGTTCGATGGCATGTTCGACGCTGGCAACCGCCTCATCGCCCAGCATGCCGCGCACGTCGATCTCCCTGCTTGCGGCTGGTAGCTCCATCATAGGGGCTGATGAGGGGGACTGTCGAGGGGCGTCGGTCGCTTTGACAAGATCTTTGAGGCGCACTTTCATTCGCATCGTCCCTGCGACAATGGTCGCCGTTTCGCCGGTGATCTCTGTCAATTCTGCCGCCTGGCCGCCACTTTTTAGCTTTACGCGGTCGCCGGGCATCAGGCGGACCTCCGCATCTTCAGACGGAGGGCCCATATCCTGGACGGCTTTGTCCACGAATGAAGTAAAGGAGTTCACTGTGGTCCGGGCCTCACGGATGCGGCCCTTGTCGCCTGCGCTTTCACGAACCTCTCGCACAGCATGTTCTAGCGTTCGCCTTCCTTCGTCGAGGAGCCTCCGCGCTTCCGCGAGAGCTTGTGCCCTGATGTCCTTCGCATTACGCTCGAGTTCGCGCATCCGTTGCTCGTATTCACGCATCAGAGATTGCGACCGTACCAAGTCACGTTCAAGGTGTGCGCGGTCTGTTCGGGCCTCCTGTCTCAGTTGCTCCAATTCAACGAGCAATGATTCGAGGCGCGTTTTCTCGGAGCCCATGGACTCACGAGCCTTGGCCAACACTTCTTTATCCAGTCCTATCCGTTCGGCGAGTGCGAGTGCAAAGCTGCTTCCGGGAACGCCGGCGCGGAAACAAAACGTTGGCTTTAGCGTGCGCTGGTCGAATTCCATCGACCCATTCTGAACCCCCGGGGCGCTGTGCGCGAAAACCTTCAGTGTGCCATGATGGGTTGTTGCAATTGTCAGGGCGTGTCGTTTTGTCAACTCATTCAGAACGGCCGCTGCGAGCGCTCCACCCTCCTCGGGGTCTGTGCCTGATCCGATTTCATCTACCAGCACGAGCGACGCCGCATCCGCATTCTGCAGTATCTCTCTGAGATGGACGAGATGCGAACTGAATGTGCTCAAGTCGTTTTCAAGGTCCTGGTCGTCGCCGATATCGACAAACATCGACGGGAAAGGAAATACCTCGGTCTCCGAACCGGCAGGGATGTGCAATCCAGCCATTGCGCACAGCGTGAGAAGTCCGACCGTTTTCAACGCAACTGTTTTTCCGCCGGCGTTCGGGCCCGTGATCACGAGCGTCCAGTGATCGCTCCCCAAGTCGAGGTCGAGTGGAACGACCTCGGATCGCGGGTGTCGGATCAGCAATACCGGGTGTCGTCCTTCCCGAATGCGAATTGTCGGAGTCCGTGCAATCGTTGGCGCCGTGCCGATGATTTCAATGGAGAACCGCGCCTTTGCAAAGATCACATCAAGGGCCACCAACGACTGAAAGGCGACTTCCAGCGGAGAACGGATCTCGGCCACCTGGCGCGTCAATTCGGTCAGGATCCGTTGTATCTCGCGCTGTTCCTGGATTTGCAGCTCACGAAACCCATTATTCAGCTCGAGGGTTTCTGTGGGCTCAACATACACGGTTGCTCCGCTAGCCGACGAAGAATGGATGAATCCCGCTACCCGTCCCTTGAACTCGGTCTTGACCGGTATGACTAGCCTACCGTCGCGAGTGGTTATAATATCGTCTTGCGCAAATTCCTGCTCAGAAACTTTTCGAAGGATTGCGGCGAGCCTGCGCTGAAGAGCCTCGCGTGAAGCGACCATGTCATTCCGGATCTGTCGAAGGTCACGGCTCGCAGAATCTTTGATCCCCCCTTCTTCATCGATGGCCTGAGCGATGTTGTATTCAACGACCTTGTCTGCGAACAGGCCGCTCACATACTGAGCGAGGACCGGATATCGTTCCGTCCGGCGGCGAAGAAAAACATTCATGTCCCGGGACGTGCGCAGTACGAGCCCGACATCCAGGAGTTCCTTTGGCGTGAGGGACTGATTGACGACCAGGGTCTTCTTTAGCGGGACGAGGATCGAACGGAAGGAAGACAACGGAATCGCATGCTCTTCGATGAGGATCTCTTTTGCAGCTGTGACCTCGTCGAGCGAGCGGGCAATGTCGGCGGCATGACTTGTCGGAAGGACTGAATTCACCGCCTCGCGGCCGGGCTCTGAGACCGCCGATTTCGCGACACGGTCCAGCACTTTTCCGAATTCGAGCTTTCGGATGGCCGCCGAGAAGTGGTGGTCCCTTGGATGGTGCTGTTCCGTCAACGTCGTTGCTGTGAGCGAAGAGAGTCGAGCATGCGAGATTGGCGATCGGAGCCGGGTGCCGGACGGCGGATCGCAGGTCGGCCAGTTCGCGGGTCGATCGCTGGTGCGTCAGGCGAGCTCATGTCCTTGAGCTGCTGGTAGGATTCCGGGCCGACATTCATGACGAGATCAAGAATCTGGGGAGCCACGTTGACAATTCCCTTGTAGATGCGGGAATCCTTTTTGAAAGTTCTCGAAGGCCATCCGGACATGGCCATGATGAAGAGAAAACAGCTGAGAAAGACGATGCCGTGCAGCACGCCTAGTGCGGCTCCCGCAACGCGGTCAGTGAGCCCGCCGATCTTGTAGGCATCAGTTGCGAATCGATAGACCAACGCCTGCATCATGACGATCAAGAAGAAGACGGACAGGAAACCCTGAAGCGGCGCGTCGGTCGGATCAACACCGGCGGATTCTATGAGCAGGTCGCCTGCCTCGCGCATCAAAACCTGCCCGAGCACAAGCGCCACGATGGTCATGACGATAGAAACGGCCTTGCGCACAATGCCATCGCGGAACCCAATCACGCATGCTCCGATGAGCCAGAAGGCTAAAAGAATGTCAAGGATCACGAACGGCCTCCAAGTTTCCCCTTGACGATTTCCTGGACCACTCCCCCCTCGATCTTCCCTTTCAATTCTTTCATGGCTGCCGACATGACTTTCCCGAGATCCTTCATCGTAGTGGCGCTTGTCAGTTCGATGACGCCTATGACCACTTTTTCTGCATCGTCGCGCGACAACTGTTTCGGAAGATACGTCTGAATAATGCTCAGTTCGGCACGTTCAGTCGATGCGAGATCTTCGCGCCCTGCCTTCTCGTACATCTCAATAGCTTCTTTCCGTTTCTTTGCGGCTGTGAGCAGAGCGGTTGTCTCGTCCTCCGGGGTAATCGCTCCAGAACCGCGTTTCGAAAGTTCTATCAGTGCGGCCCGGATGGAGCGCACAGTCATCAGCCGGACCTGATCGCCCGTCTTCATGGCAGCCTTCAGGTCTTCATTGATCTTGTCAGTGAGATTCATTGCAGAGTGTACGAATAAGTCGGGCGGTGGGATGTGACGAAAACCAACATTAAAATACGAATAAACTGCCCCACTTTCACCGAATCAGGTTAGAGGCACTTGAAGTATCGTTCCAGAAACGCCGCTACTCTCCGGACTGCAAAGGCGAACAATCATGTCAGCCAATGCTTCCGGGGTGGTCCATTTGGTAAAGTCCTCGCCGGGCATGTCTCGCCGGTTTGCTGGTGTATCAATAATACCCGGAGCAATGGCGTTGATTGTGACGCCTGTCGTACGCTGCTCCCGCGCAGCAATCTCCGTGAGCATGATCACTCCCGACTTTGAGATGGCGTACGCCGCGCGTCCCGGCGGACGCTGCAAAGCGGTCATCGCGCTGATGTGAATGATCCTGCCGTATGACTTTCCAGCCATTTCCTGAAGCGCCCGACGGGTCAGAAGAAAGGCCGTCCTTAGGTTCAGCGTCATCATCGCGTCCCAATCGATCGTACTCAGAGATGCAATCGGACCGCCGGCGATGAAGCCCCCTATTGTGTTCACAAATATATCCACCCCCCCGACACGTTCGTGAACTTGAGTAAACGTTTGGTCTACCGAACGTTCATCGGCCGCATCACATGGCACCCACTCTATTCCCGCCGGATTCGAACTGGGAAGGTGTGACGGGACATGAGTGGCAAACACGTTCGCCCCTTCGGAAAGCAGGCGATTCGCGACGACCGATCCCAAGGCTCCGGCTCCTCCTGCGACCAATGCAGTCTTTTGCGTCAATGTCATGGCGAAAGTGTGAACATGAGTTGACTTTGGTTCCAACGCAACCGATCCGCATGAGACACAAGCCACTCTGCCAACCGCGGTCGATCGCCAACAGGGAGGCGCGCCTGAATATGTGTGCGAATAACGGCCTCAGCGTCCTCTGAGAATACGGTCCCCTCTTTGATAATGTCCGCCAGCATCTTCAACCCTTCCACATTTCCCAGATGGACAGCAGTCTTGAGAAGCGATACCTTCATTTCCGGGTCTTCCTCGGTGGACGCTGCCGCAACGAGCTTGTCCGCATCTTCGGAACTCCCAAAACGAATGAAAGCGGAGATCACACTACGTTGAACGACATCTGATCGGTCTTTCAAAAGCGCGTCGATGCTCGAAAGACATTCCCGGTCCTCCAAACGTACGAGAATGTCGACGGCGGTCTTGCGAACCTCGGCATCCTGGTCGGCAAGGGCGGCGATCACCGCTGGTCGCCATTCGTCCCGTCGGTTCACAAGCTGACTCAGGTCGGACAACGCTCCGATGCGATTTGTGCTTACTGGACTTTCCAACATATGCAGCGCATGAACGAGAGGATCCTCCATCGGCTTCCGAAACAGCCATATGCCCCCGAAGAATACCGCCGCCACGAGAACGTAGAGGCCAAGGTTCCTCAGAGCGATGAGAGGCCCTTGCTGTGACCGCAGGGAGCGGATGATGGCGCTTACGATGAGGAAACCGGCAAGGAGCACGACAACGAGAGGGCTCGTCGGCAAGCCCGTATCATACGACATCTTGACGCCAAGAACGCTGACAAGTGCTCCTCCGACCCAGCCGATGACCAGTCGCGTTCCCAGTTTCTCCGACAACAGCATTGCGCCCACCGCCGGTATCACCAAGTAGCTGAATACAAGAAAAACACCGGCGATTGCCACTGAGCTTGTAATGACAAAGCCAAACGACATATAGAATAGAAAATCCCACACCCGCACATTCATGTCGTTCCCTTCTTCGATCGTGCCGAACGACAAAGGGAGGAATTTTTTCCGGAACAGAAAGTGAAAGAGACCTACGAGACCATAGATCGCGGCGGTTTTCAGGACGGTTGGACCCTGGACCCAAAGTAGTTCACCCTTGATGATGTGGTCGAGTTCCTGAGGTCCGAGTGCACTGCTCGACAGGACGAGAATCGTTGCGGCGAACGTCACCGCATAGACGATGCCGATGATCGCCTCATGCGGAACCCGTTCCCCCTTCATTTTTGTGATTGAGAAGACGAAGGCGCCGAATATCGTGAATGTCAAAGAATACAGATAGAGCGCGGTAGTATCCTTCCCTACTTCATAGCCCATGAGCACGCCAATGACGGTCCCCAATGCGGCAATCTGAGCAAGCGCCAAATCGACGAAGATGACTTTTCGGGCGATCACATGTACGCCGAGATAGACGTGGATGCCCGTCAAGACTAAGCAGGCCGCAAGGGGCCACCACATTGTCGATGGGAAAGAGAGAATGTCCATTTATCGGCCGGCCTGGAGTATGTTTTCGACGAGATAGGTGATGAGATGTTCGTATGTGTCGACTTCAGGCGAGGCGCCGACATCGATATACGTCAACAGAACTCTTGCGTCCGATTTCGAAGCAACGTAATCTGCGGCTTCGCGGGAATAGAAATTGTCGTTGAGAATGACGCGGACCCCTGAGGACCTGGCGGCTTCCACAACCGCGTCCCGTCGTTGCGGGGGAGGTGGAATTCCGGGCTTGTCCTCCAGCTCTGCGATTACATTCAGCCCAAATCTTTCGCTGAAATACACATACGTCTTGTGGTACGTTATCACGGGCATTCCCTGCAATCGTTCGGCCTTGGCCAGCCAACCGCCCAACCTTCCGGTCAAATGCCGTGCCTGCAGCCAGGGAATGAGCTCATCGTTTCTGGTCTTGCGCGTCAGGATGTCTCCCGCCTTCGGTCCAACCGACTTGAGGAGGTCTTCCCCGAACATCGCAGCATCAAGACGGTCGATGAACGCCCGGTAATTCCTGGCGAACGCATCTGCGTTCGACGGATCGACGGCTATTAGTCGGCGTTCAACATTCTCAGCAATGATGCGTATGTTGAACGGATCGAGCCAGCAATGCGGATTTCCCTGCGGATGAATATCTCCCCACGATCGCGAGACCTCCGTCGGAAGCTCCTTTACGGGCACATTGATGGTGGCGACCAAATGACCGGAGCTTCCAGGCTGGATCTTTGGATTCCCGGACGCATCCAAAACGTTCTTGGCCCAAAGATCGAGATTGAGTCCATGTTCAATAAAGAGATCGGCGTTGTACGCGATCTGATTCATTCTTGGCGTAGGCGTGACATAGTGCGGGTCTTGCCGGGGATTTGCGAGCGCCACGACCGAAACATGGTCGCCTCCAACCTGCTCTGCGACATACTTCAGGTAGCTCATCGTCGTCACGACACGCAGCGGCAGCGATCGTGCATGAAGCGATAGTCCAGCAACGAAGAACACCGCACAGCAAGTGAACTTACGTTTCATGATCGTTCCTTGATGGTTACCGGTTGACCCAATAGGGTTCGGTCGGATGGGCTCCGAACACGAAGTTTATCTCGAGATTCGCGGTTGTCAGTTCGTCCAGCGTTTGAAGGTCACTTTGCCTGTGATCGACCCCGACACGGATTCTCAGAAATTCAGTAGTGTAATAGCTGATATATGCGGATAGAGCCTGAGTCCGTTTGCTCTCGTCGGCCGGTTCTTCCACTCTGTCGACACGAATCCCGGCATACAACGAGTACGACAACTGATATTGGATGTATCCAAACCATCCGGTTGGAGTCATCGTCACAGTACCCAATCCGGAATTCGGAAAAGCGTGCCATCCGGAGAAAGCCTCCCCTCCGACGACGAACGAGCGTGAATCACGTCGCTCCGACGGGGACCATTTGTATAAAACGTCCACACCTACCATCGATGTCGTTGCGATCCCGTAGTTGTGATAACCGCTCGCGCCCAAAACGAGAAGATGCTCATTGCTCCAGTCTGCCGAAACCGTCAGGTGGGCAAGCCACGCCGGCTGGTCGCCACCATGCCCTTGTGTCAAACCAATCTCCCCACCGCGCAACATGTCGATGTTCATTTCGGCGGTCGTTCCGGGGATGATCGTGGGAAGGAAAAAATCAAGGTCAACGCCAGTCGGATTATATCCAGACTCGAAAAAGTCGCCATGTTCCGTTCCCAGGAATTTTGAAACCACAAGGGGCCTCGTAGTCCAAGGGAGGTCGTGCATATGAAGTCGATTATTCTGTCCGAATGGAGCCCTGAATTTTCCTACCTTCAATTTAAGACCGAGTGGGGCGCTCTCGAGAATGGGAAGACGTTTCATGATCCCATATGCTTCTTCGGGGTCCAACGCGAATCCGGTGCCGGCCTCATCTTCAACCGCCAGAATGATAATTCCTTCTGCGTAGGGATCGACCGGCGCCCGAAGGTCTAGTTCTACGGATCTCAAGAACATCTTGTTGCTGATCTCTGCGATCCCCTCTTCGTCGAACACCGCCCTGTCGTCCATTCGGGCTGAGAAATTAAGGAACGCTGTTGTCCGGGGATTGAAGACGATCGGGGTTGTTGCACGCGAAGAAGCGTCGATCTTCTCCTCGAGTTGCTGCATTCGGCGCTCGAGCCTCTCGGCGACCTTGTCCAACATTTCGTCCGTAATGCCTGTCGCGACCAGAGCCTTGAGACTGTCCAGTTGCGATCGTAAAGAATCGAGCTCGCGCTTCACGTCGTTGGAAGGCTGGCCATAAGCCGGCAGACACATGAAGCACGCAAGCGTGATGAAGACGAATGCAAATCGAAAGTGCATGAAGGCACCAGAAAAAGATGACAGCATGAAGACCTCATGATCTCATCGGGCGTCCGAACCACGATGTCCGATGGTCGACGAGATCCGCGGAACGAGCTGCGTGCGCAACAAGATCTCCAAGATCTTGTGCTCGTGAGCCCGAAGATCCCAGCGCCGATTGAGGTCGGGCGTGAAGTGCAGTGACGGAGTTACAGAGAGGCTACAGGCGGTCCCCGCTTGGAGGCGATTCCGAAGTAGTCTGTGAGGTGCTTATGGCCAACATCGCGGCCATGGCGCAGCAAAAAGGTGCTGCGTTCAGGGTGCAAAAGAAGGCGATGTAGCGGAAGGTCGGCGTGTGCTTGCAGGCACAAAGCGCAATATTCGGAGTCTCCCCCTTCCCCCAATGCCGATGACGGGCTTCCCGTCCGGCCTTGGGCAAATGCGGGAGTGCTGTGATCGCGTCCAACCTTTCCAGGGTGTCCGTGAACTTGAAATTCCACGGCCGTGGAAAGGATGACGACTGCTAAAACGACGGTCACCGAACACTGGAGCGCTTTGTACATTACGAAAATATACCGCACATGCCTCCCAAAATCAATAAACGAAAAGCCTTTTCAGCAGTAGATTCAAGATCGATGCGTTCAGGTTGGATATTTTGCTTTTCACGGCAAGAACGATTACTTTTTTCGAGGAGTGCCAAATGAGAATATTCGGCAGTTTCATTGTGACGACGTTCATCTGGTCGATGACCTTTGCCCAGGGACCGGCTCTCGGCGAAATGGCGCCCGATTTTTCCCTCAGGTATGCGACAAAAGATTCCATTGCCTCATCGCCGCTCATTCTATCGAAAGAGACGGGGAAAAATGTCGTTATCCTGGCCTTCTATCCGGCTGATTGGAGCTCAGGATGCACCAAGGAAGTCTGTGCACTGCGCGATGATTTCGGAAATCTACGGAAGCTCAATGCCGATGTTCTTGCCATAAGCGGCGACTATGTGTACTCCCATTTTGAATGGGCAAAGCACCATGAGCTACCCTTCCGTCTGCTGAGCGATCACAACCATGCGGTTGCAACGGCATATGCCAGTTTCAATGAATCGACTGGTTACAATCGACGCACCGTGTTCGTCATCGATCGGGCCGGGAAGCTCGCATACGCCGACCTCGAATACAGCGTCCGGGACAGCCAGGATTTCGATCGACTGAAGCAGGCCGTTGCAGAGCTCCCATAGGGTGTTGTTCCAAAGCCCTCATGAGCTCCACTCCCCATAATCGACTGGCGGACCAGACCAGTCCCTACCTTCGAACTGCATCCCGACAACCTGTTCACTGGTTCCCGTGGGGAACTGAAGCGTTTGAAACCGCGCGAACACTCGACAGGCCAATCCTTCTGGACATCGGCGCTGTGTGGTGCCACTGGTGTCATGTTATGGACCAGGAAAGTTACGAGAACCTCGAGATCGCGCACCTCATCAACGATCGTTACATTCCGATCAAAGTGGACCGTGACGAACGCCCCGATATCGATTCCCGGTATCAAATTGCAGTTGGAGCAATGACGGGCCAGGGCGGATGGCCTCTGACAGTTTTTCTTCTACCCGACGGTCGTTCGTTCTTCGGAGGTACGTACTTTCCCCCCGACGATCGGTACGGTCGTCCCGGATTCCCCCGGGTGCTAGAAATGCTGGCAGAAGCATATGCCCGCGAACACGACAGGGTTGCGGCAAATGCCAGTGCCGTGATGGAAGCTGTCCAGCAAGCTTCCGTACGTGCGGGAGCGAACAGTCTTCCCGGTGCAGAGACCATCGACCTTGCTCTCGGTGCACTTGCCCGCGCCTACGACGCGCGTCATGGTGGGTTTGGAGGATCTCCGAAATTTCCTCATGCACCGGCGATCGAATTTCTCCTCACATCCTACCGACGAAAACCCGAGACCTGGATGCTTGATGCCGTCAGAAAGACTCTATCGGCAATGGCGGAAGGCGGGATGTACGACCACCTCGGCGGGGGATTTCATCGCTATAGCACCGATGAGCGTTGGACCGTACCGCATTTCGAAAAAATGCTCTACGACCAGTCCCAGCTCATGTCGGTCTATGCCGACACGCACCGATTGACACATGATCCCCGATTTCGGCGCGTCGCATTGGAGACGGCAGGCTACTGCCTCCGTGCACTCTACGACAGCGATCGCGGCGGATTTGGTGGAAGTCAGGATGCGGACGTAGCGCCAGGCGACGACGGTTCCTACTACACATGGACGGAACATGCGCTGAACGAGCTGCCGGCAAGAGTACGCGCCGTTGTCCGACTGCGGTATCATGTTCATGATCGAGGCGAAATGCCGCACGACCAGTCGCACCACGTGCTCTTCCTCGACAAAGGACACGAAGAGATTGCCGAATTGCTTCACCTTCAGCGATCGGATATGAATGAGATAGTACATGAAGCGCAGCTAAGCATGATGCAGCTCCGGAATCTGCGACAGGAACCATACGTCGATCGGACGGTGTATGCATCGTGGAACGGCATGATGATTTCCGCACTCTGCCGAGTATTTGCGGAATTCCACGAACCTGCCCACCGGGCCGCAGCACTCCTGACTGCACAAAGGCTTGCGAAAGAATTTCAGAGATCCGATGGACTTGTGACGCACACGCCTCCCTCTCGTGGAGGCATTCCGTTTCTCGACGACCAGGTTTTTGTCGCGCAAGGATTTCTCGATCTGCATGCCGTGACAGGAGATATGACGTGGCTGTCGACGGCAGAACAACTTCTGCGCTCGACGATAGTGGCATTCGGCGATCCGGAAGGGGGTTTCTACGACCTTCTCCAGGGATCCGTCGGCCCCGGATATCTATCTTCCCGTTCAAAGCCAATCCAGGATGCTCCAACGCCGGGGGCAAACGCAGCCGCCATAAGACTGTGCCTCCGATTCCATCAGATCACGGGCGATGATCGATTCCGTGAGACAGCCGAACGATCTCTCCGCATATTTGCCGGAATGTCTGCGGAGCACGCGCTCTTCCATTCGACATATCTGCTTGCTCTTCTTGAGTATCTGGACCCGCCGCAACATATTGTCCTCATTGGCGACACAAAGGCCGCCGAACAGTTGCGGACGACGGCACTGACGTGGGCTAAGCCCGGGGCGATCATTACGTCCTACGACTCCGGCGATTCGGATCTCTTGCCGCCGTACCTTCGGTCATTGCTGATCGACGGCGGCTCCCCGGTTGCTTTGCTCTGTTCGAAATTCGCGTGTTCGACTCTCGTTGGCACACCAGCAGATCTCCAGCGATTGTTCCAAATATCGACTCCGACCAACTCCCACTAAGAAGGATCTGTCATGCGCAGGAATTACGTATTGTTCTCAGCACTGTTCGCAGTTCACATTGCCTCAGGTCAGGTTCCGGACAGCCTGCGCTCCCCCAATGAACGGCATCTTAAGAACGTACGACAATTGACGCTTGGAGGGACGAATGCCGAAGGATACTTCTCGTTCGATTCTCAGAGGCTCGTGTTTCAGTCGACCCGGGATCCATATGGCTGCGACCAGATCTTCACAATGAACATAGACGGCTCCGACCAGCGATTGGTGAGCACAGGCAAAGGAGTTACCACCTGCGCGTTCTTTCTGCCGGACGGAAAACGCATCCTGTATGCCGGCACCCACGCTTCCAACGTCGACTGTATCCCTCGCCCGGACAAATCGAAAGGGTATGTCTGGGGAGTCTACGGGGCTTACGACATCTATACCGTGAACGTCGACGGGTCGGACCTTCGTGTACTTACCTCGACTCCCTGGTACGATGCTGAAGCGACGGTAGCGCCGAACGGGAAAAAGATCGTCTTCACGTCATCGCGGGACGGCGACTTGGACCTCTATACCATGAACCTTGACGGGTCGGACATTCGCCGGGTCACGAACGAGTTGGGCTATGACGGCGGCGCTTTCTTTTCGTGGAGCGGCAAGCGCATTGTATACCGGGGCTTCCACCACACCGACAGTGCATCTGTCGCGGAGTACAAAAGGTTGTTGGCAGAACAGCTTGTGCGGCCGACGCGCATGGAGATCTTTGTGAGCAACGACGACGGGACGGACAGGAAGCAATTGACGAACAACGGTGCGGCGAATTTTGCCCCCTTCTTCCATCCCGACGATGCCCGCATCATCTTCGCATCGAACATGAACGATCCTGCCGGCCGGGGTTTCCATCTCTATGTCATGAAGGACGACGGATCCGTTATGGAACAGGTGACCTCTGGCGGGTCCTTCAACGCCTTTCCGATGTTCTCTCACGACGGCTCAAAGCTCGTTTTCGTGTCTGATCGCAACGCTAAAGGCCGGTATGAGTTCAATATCTTCATTGCTGACTGGATCGACTAACGGGAGCCACCGAATGAAACTCAAGGGAAAACGCGTAATGATCACCGGGGCGTCCAAAGGACTTGGGCGCGCGTTGGCGGTGCGGTTTGCTGCCGAAGGAGCTGACCTAGCGTTGTGCGCAAGGTCGGGAAAAGCGCTTGAAGAACTTCACAATTCTCTTATCTCCACAGGAGTCCGCGTTGTTGCCGTGCAGTGCGATGTGGCAAACTCCGTCCAGGTGCAATCGTTCGTGGAAAAAGTCGCAGCCGAACTCGGAGACGTCGACGTGCTCATCAATAATGCATCGCGACTGGGTGAACGGACGACCGTCGTCGATTATCCTATCGGGGAATGGGACGACGTGATCCAAACGAATGTGCATGGCCCGTTCTTCCTTACTCGCCTGATCGTGCCGCCAATGATGAAACGCGGATCGGGATCGATCATCAATGTCAGTTCGTCGGTCGGCCGTGCCGGAAGAAAGCTGTGGGGTGCCTATTCGGTGTCGAAGTTCGCGCTAGAAGGATTCACACAGGTCTTGTCCGAAGAATTGCGACCGTTCAACATTCGCGTCAACTCGGTCAATCCCGGTCCCATGTCAACCGAGATGCGCAAGAAGGCTTATCCGAACGAAGACCCGGCCTCCCTGCGCACTCCCGACCAGGTCACGGATGTCTTCGTGTATCTCGCATCCGACGATGGGATAGGAATTTCCGGACAATCGCTGGACGCTACTTCATTCGTCGCCAATCCTGGACTCCTCTCATGACAATGTTACGATGCACATCGCTGTTCGTCATTACCGTATCGACCATTCCTCCTTCTACGCTCAGAAGATCCCCGTCATGCACTTCTTTGCGGATCTACACGCTGAGTATCATCAGCCGACAGACGATGTCGAGCTTGTTCGCGCCGAGACTGTAGAACCGGTGTTGCAGTCTATCGCGAGTATTGCGACGGCATTGGCAGATGCGCCGGAAAAACCCCGCTATCTGGTAGCGGAACAATCCCGACCCCAGGGGCAGGGACGGGGATTCAGCGTATGGGCAGGAACCATACCGAATGATGCGGAACAGTCAAACGGGATGAAAATCTCGGGCGTAAGCCCGAACAGTCCGGCGGAAAAATCCGGACTTCAGGCAGGGGACGTGATTGTGAAGTTTGGGAAGGTTGATGTGCGAAACGTGTCTGATTACACGTATGCACCGGGAGAATACAAGCCCGGCGACGTCTTGGAGATCGTCGTCGTTCGCGGTTCAGTGCAGAAGGTGGTGAACGTAACGCTGGTAAAGAGAAACAGATAGTGACCGGCCCGGTGGACTGTCACACCTCGACCATCGTAACATAACGGGCCTTTCCCCCTACCATAAATTGCTCGAGGCGGTTGACGAGTTCTTCGCCCCGCTCTGTCATGTCGTCTTCGAGTGCGTCGAACTCTTCCTTTGAACCGCACACAAATTGTTCGACGAAAGCATTCGGCTTCCCCTTCACTTCGAAGATCGCATAGTGTTTCTTGAGTTCACCCGCGAAGTGCGCTTTCAGGTCCGACGCAAGTGCAAGGAATTGCGTTCTCCGCTGCGGATCGATCTCGTAGGATATCTGGAGTATGTGTGTTGCCATGGTGTTCAGTCAGAGCGTGTACATAGTCACGGCCGTCATTCGGCCATTAAGACATGTGCAGCAATCCTTCGTAGATCTTTCTCGTCGCCCACCACCATCCTGTTCCTGCGGCTGCAATAACGATCAGTGACGCCAGTGCCGACTTGATCCCGGTCAATCGGCATGATCGAGCTGTTCCCGACATCAACAATCCGATCGACCAGATCAGCACCAGGCTTTGCAGGACGACAAGTGCCCAATACGAAACCGGTTTTATGGTCGCCGCCGGGGGGTTTGACGTGAAGTAATACATGCCGAACGTGAGAAGTTGGATCAGCAAGAGCACAAGTCCAATGATCGCACCGGGGGCCAATGCGTACGACGTCACACCAAGGGACGTTCGAAAGCTCCAGGCTCCGCCCAGCAATCGCACAACCAGGGCGTGCACCACAGACACTACAGGCGCCGAAACGAGTCCCATGAAAACCCCTCCGGCCAGTACTGCAAACATCGCTTCGAGCAGCGTTGGGAAGAGTTCGCCGGCACGAAAGAGCGATGCCATCGATGCAAGTGCGGGAATACCGGCGGTGGCAAAGAGCAAGAATGCGTAGTTTTTATGCTCCGAACGTGCGATGACATGAAACGTTTTTCCCGGCGATTCTACCAACCCCCAAAGCGTGTTGAACAAATCAAGGGATGGGACTCTGTCTTGAAGGTACGCTCGGCAAGAACGGCAAAGCGTGGCAGTATCGGGATTTTCGGCCGCACAGATCGGGCAAATCATGCTTTATGCGTTGAAAAGGACAAGTGATCTTTGAAAAAGATACGGAGAAAAGCCTGTTCTTACAAAGGGTTTTTGATGCGGGAAATTTCAGTGCAGAGGGGCGAATTTTGCCGTGAAGTGGCGAAGCACCGGAGACTCTTCGATAATGCGGTACCCGCGTAACTGGTTCCGTCGCTCAAACGTTTCCAGTATGACTTCCGCGACATAATCAATGTGGCTTTGGGTGTAAACGCGGCGCGGAATGGCAAGCCGGACCAGTTCCATGGGGGGCGGGATGAGAATTCCGTGTGCATCGTATTTTCCGAACATAACACTGCCGATTTCCACACTCCGTACACCCCCAACCCGGAAGAGTTCACACACCACCGCTTGTCCGGGATATTCGTGGGGAGGGACCTCCGGGAGGAAGGCTTTGGCGTCGATATAAATGGCGTGTCCGCCGGGAGGTTCAACGATCGGGACCCCCTTGCTGATGATCTTCTCCGCCAAGTACTCCACAGACCGGACCCGGTATTTCAGGTAATCTTCGTCCACCACTTCTTCGAGGCCTTGGGCAATGGCCTCGAGATCCCGTCCCGCCAGGCCGCCATATGTCGGGAAACCCTCCGTCACGATCAATAGATTGCGCGCGCGGACGGCCAGGTCGCCGTCATTCATGGCAAGGAACCCGCCCATATTGACGAGGGCGTCTTTCTTGGCGCTCATTGTACATCCGTCCGCATATGAAAACATCTCTCGGGAGATCTCTTGCACCGACCTGCCAGCGTACGCCTTTTCGCGCAGCTTGATGAAATAGGCGTTTTCGGCGAAACGGCAAGCGTCGATAAAGAACGGTATCCCATAACTGTGTGCAATACGGCTCGCTTCGCGGATGTTTGCCATGGAAACCGGTTGACCACCCCCGCTGTTGTTCGTCACAGTAATCATGACCAGCGGGACGGCTGCCGGTCCTTTGTCTCGCAGAAATGACTCCAGCGCTTCCAGGTCGATGTTCCCTTTGAAGTCTGCACGTAGCCTCGGTTGCATGCCCGCAGCGGGCAACAGGTCGACCGCTTCGGCACCCGAGGCTTCGATGTTTGCACGGGTCGTGTCAAAGTGTGTGTTGCTGGGAATCCACTTTCCGCGTCCTCCAACGATGCTAAAGAGGATTTTTTCCGCGGCTCGTCCCTGATGCACGGGGATGATATGCGTAAAACCCGTCAGCTCCCTCACAGTGCGCTCAAACCTGTAAAAGCTCCTCGAACCTGCATACGATTCGTCGCCATCCATGATTCCCGACCACTGTTTGGCGCTCATGGCGGACGTACCACTGTCGGTCAAAAGGTCGATCATGACATCGTCCGCATGAATGAGGAACGGATTGTACCATGCGCGCCGGAGGATCTCCTCCCGTTGTGCGACCGTCGAAAACCGAATGGGTTCGACCGACTTGATCTTGAACGGTTCGATGATGGTCTTCATAGATTCCACGCCTTCCGATTATACGTGCGGAGTGCTTCATCCTCGCGCAGACGAACAAGGACCCTCTTGACGTGTTTCCAGTGCCTGTCGATGAGGAGCTCGTGGTGGGCGATGCCTTTGATCATTCGATTCTTGTCGATAATGTAGGTGACGCGTCGAATGGCTTTTCCGCCGAGCCAGCTTGCCCTGTAGTTGTGGCAGACCTCCAGGTGAGGATCGCTTGCGAGAGCGAACGGGAATCGGTATTTCTCGGCGAATTTGCGATGTTGTTCGACGGATTCGTTGTTGATGCCGATTAGGACGGCGTCGAGAGACTCGATCTCAAGGATATGATCGGCAAACAAGCACCCCTCTTTTGTGCATCCCCACGTGAAATCGCGGGGATAGAAGTACAGAATGACATACTTCTGCCCCGTCTGATCGCTCAGACGAAAGCGAAGTCCGTTATGGAGCTGCAATTCAAAATCTGGTGCGGGCGAATCTATGCGGAGCATGGTTCTCGAATGTCATGCAACCCTGGTAACAGCGACACCTGCTCTTACTCCGCGTCGTAGCGAATGATCGCGTACGGGGTGTGCTGCGAGAGACGCCGTCGTCCGCCGAGGAAGGACAACTCAACGAGAAAACACACGCCAACGATCGTGGCGCCAAGTTCCAAGACGAGCTTCAGCGCAGCTTCCATCGTTCCCCCTGTCGCCAAAAGATCATCGTGCATCAGGACGCGTTCACCAGTGCGAATGGCGTCCACGTGAATTTCGACCACGTCGGTTCCGTACTCAAGGGCGTATTCCATCCGACGGGTCGGCCCGGGAAGCTTCCCGCGCTTTCGGACGGGCACAAATCCGGCGCCCAAGCGGTCGGCCACGGCGGCGCCCAGAACAAAACCCCTTGATTCGATGCCGACGACTTTATCTATACGTTCGTCCTTGTATCGATCGGCGAGGAGTGAAACGGCCTGACGCAGGGCCTGACCGTCCTTCAGGAGGGTCGTGATGTCGCGGAAGACGATTCCCTTCCTCGGAAAATCCGGGATATTCCTAACCTTCGCTGTGAGCGATTTCACAATGTCAGATGAGTCTACCACTGCAGAGGCTCCTTTCTCAAAAATGCGTCGATGCCTTTCTTGCAGTCTTCCGTCATCCGCGTCAGAGCGTTGAGATTGGCCGCGTATTCGAGGGCATCGGTCGTCGACATTCCGTGGATCCTGCCAAGCAGCTCTTTCACGAGTCCCATAGAGGAGCCGCTGTTCCTGGTGATGAGTTCATCTGCGAGCCTTCGGCCGGCTTCGTCCAATTCGATCGCGGGAACCGTCGAGTTCACGAGTCCGATTTCCATTGCTTCTTCTGCACCGATCGTGTGCCCGCGGAGCGTGAGTTCGCGGGCCCGGGACTCTCCGACCCTGCGCAACAGGAAGACCATGACGAGCGCGGGGATAAAGCCGATCCGAACCTCCGTATAGCCGAACTGTGCCGTTTCTCGAGCCGCGATGACAATGTCGCAGACCGTAGCGAGACCGCACCCGCCGGCGAGCGCCGCACCTTGCACGAGCCCGATCACCGGCTTGCGAAGGGCGTAAATCTGCTGGAACAGCTTCATCAGTTGGAGCGAATCCTTCTGATTCTGGTTGAAATCAAACGTGGAGATCCTGCGAAGATAGGCAAGGTCGGCCCCCGAACAAAATGATTCCCCATCCGCGCGGAGCAGGACCACCTTAACGGCGGCATCCCGGAGGGCCGTCTGGAAGGCGGCTGAAAGCTCCTCCACCATAATGTCGTCGAGGGCGTTGTGCTTGTCAGGTCGGCTGAGCGTTATGACAGCAGTTCGGCGATCGACCGTGTATTTTATGCGAGTAAAGTCCATGGTTGGCCGCAGAAAACCTACTGAACAAGGGGACGAAATGCAACCGAACGGGGAATCCCGAAAACGCGAAATCCCGGCCCTGCGACCGGGATTTCGACCCCGACTTCACGTTGTATGCGACAGCCTACGCGTCGTAATACATCATGAACTCATACGGATGTGGACGAAGCTGCATCGGCTTAACTTCTTTGAACATTTTGTACTCGATCCATGTTTCGATAAGGTCCTTGGTAAAGACATCACCGCGAAGGAGAAAGTCGTGGTCCTTCTTGAGGGCTTTCAAAGCTTCTTCCAAGGAACCGGGAGTATTCGGAACGTCGCGCAATTGCTCGGGAGACATTTCGTAAATATCCTTGTCAAGCGGTTTACCCGGGTCGATCTTATTGATGATCCCGTCGAGGCCCGCCATGAGAAGCGCGGGAAAGCCGAGGTACGGATTGCAGATCGGATCGGGGCACCGGAATTCGATCCGTTTGGACTTCGGATTCGAAGAATACATCGGGATGCGGACCGACGCAGACCGATTACGCTGGGAATAGGCCAGATTTACGGGAGCTTCATATCCAGGCACAAGCCGCTTGTACGAGTTCGTAGTTGGGTTTGTCAACGCACACAATGCAGGTGCATGCTTGAGAATTCCTCCGATATAATGCATCGCCATTTCGCTCAAACCCGCATACCCAGTCCCGGCAAACAGCGGTTTCCCCGCTTTCCAGAGGCTTTGGTGGACGTGCATCCCCGATCCATTGTCGCCGAAGATGGGCTTCGGCATGAACGTCACGGTCTTTCCGTTTTTCTTCGCAACGTTCTTTGTGACGTACTTGTACAGCAGGTAGTTGTCTGCCATTTTCGTAAGAGTTGTCCGGCGCATGTCAATTTCGGTTTGTCCGGCCGTGGCAACTTCGTGGTGATGGACCTCGACGTCCACACCGACACTCTGCAGCGTGAGAACCATTTCGGAACGAAGGTCCTGGAGGGTGTCCAGGGGAGCGACCGGAAAATATCCTTCCTTGTATCTGGGGCGATGGCCGAGGTTTGGACGTGTTTCTTGACCGCTGTTCCAGATCCCTTCGTCGGAATCGACGAAATAGAAGCTGTAGTTCGTTGACTGATCGAAGCGAACATTGTCGAGGATGAAGAACTCGGGTTCCGGACCGAAATATGCGGTGTCGGCGATGCCTGTGGTTTTCAAATACGATTCCGCTTTTTGGGCGATATAGCGGGGGTCGCGCGAATAGGGTTCTTTCGTGATCGGATCCGCGATATCGCATGTCAGACTGATGGTCGGCACAGCTGTGAATGGGTCGAGAAAGACCGACGTGGGATCGGGATACAGGAGCATGTCGCTCTCATGTATCCGTTGGAATCCCCGTATGCTCGACCCGTCAAACCCAATGCCGTCTTCAAACGTTTCCGCTGAGAATTCATTCGTCGTCACGGAAAAATGGTGCCATTGACCGAGCATGTCTGTGAATTTGAGGTCCACGATCTTGACATCCCGGTCCTTCATGAGCTTGAACACCTTCTCGATCTCGGACGCGCCTTTGGATTTGGCCATGCGGGCTCCTTCGTTGGATTGACGTGAGAGTTATGATGGATTTGGTATTTTAATGCGAAACGTTTCTTTTTGAGTTGAGAGAACGACGTTGGTCGATGTCTTCGTGACGCCGACCCATGATTGAATTCGGGCGAGAAGCTTCTCAAGGCTTGCGGTCGTGTCGGTGCGGACCTTCAGGATGTGCGTACCCTCTCCTGTGACGGCGTGGCACTCGAGTACTTCGTCGGAAGCATTGGCATGGTCGACGAGCGCGGTGAAATGCTTTGAAGAATCGACGGTCACGGTGACGAAGGCGGTGATGTCTTTTCCAAGCTTCTTGTGATCGACCTTGGCAAAGTAGCCCTGGATGATCCCATGCTCTTCAAGTTTGCGAAGTCGTTCGCTGGCGGCAGGCAGTGAGAGTCCGACCTTCTCGGCCAGTTCATTACGTCGCGTCCGCCCCTGCTTTTGAAGGAGCTCGAGAATCGTGCAGTCGATAGCGTCCAGGGTCATAGTAGACCTAAGTAACTTAAGAAAACATGCGCACAGGCCTTAGAAAGGTAAGGTCAGATGCGGAAAAAGTCAAGGGAAATAACAAGAAAAAGCCGCCTCAATACGTGAGGCGGCTTTGGACTGGACGTATCAGCGTTGATACTTGACGGACCCCTGGAAGAGCGTCAACTGAACGTTAAAGCCGCGGTCCATGACAACGAGGTCAGCATCCTTGCCGACGGCAATGATGCCTTTGAGATGTTCGAGTCCCAGGACCTTCGCACCATTTAGTGACGCCATGCGGACAGCATCCGTCAGCGGAACGTGCACCTGTTCGACCATCGTTCGAATGGCGGCATTCATCGTCAGCATGCTGCCGGCCAGCGTACCGTCCGAAAGATAGGCGCGTTTCGCCTTGACGAAGATCGTCTGGTCCATGAAGGAATATTCGCCGTCGGGCATTCCGGATGCGCGAATGGCGTCTGTCACAAGAATGATCCCGCCCGAGCCCTTGATATTGTAGATGAGTTCCATCACGCCGGGATGGACATGAATGCCGTCGGCGATCAGTTCCACCTTCAATTCATTGTGCAAGAGGGCTGCAAGCGCGACGCCAGGCTCCCGGTGATGGAATGGCTTCATGGCATTGAACATATGAGTGACGTGTGCCACGCCATAGTCGATGCCAAACAGCACCTCTTCGTACGTTGCCGATGAATGACCGATAGAAAGGACCACGCCGTGACGGGCGGCCTCACGCATCACGACCTCAATTCCCGGCAGTTCCGGTGCGATGGTCATCAGCCGGATGTATTTCCCGCCGGCACCCAGCAGCCTCTTCCATCCTTCGACATTCGGCTTCCACAAATATTCGGCCTTCATCGCACCGTGGAGTTCCGGATTGATGAACGGTCCCTCCAGGTGTACTCCGAGGACATTCGTATCTCCTGCGTGTCGTTCCGCAAACCCCGCAAGGCGCGTCACATCTGCGACCATGTCCCTTTCAGCTTTGCTGTACAGCGCGGCGAGCAGACCTGTCGTACCGTGTGCAAAGAAGAACGTCGAGATCTTCTGTACCGCTTCGTCGCTCTTGTCGGCGAAGCCGGCCCCTCCGCCGCCGTGCACGAGAAGGTCGATGAATCCAGGCGTCAGCATCATGCCGGTCATATCGTAGACCTTTGCTTCGGCTGGGATCGCAAACTCGCGGGGACCTCCGACAGCGGAGATCTTCTTCCCCTCCACAAGAACAACGCCCCGTTCTACGATGCGGAACGGCGTGATAACGTCGACATTCTTGATCGCGATCATGGTCGTGTGCCTCAGGCGGTGACCCGGAGCTCTGCCGCAGACCGCATGCCCGCGATCGCGGCGCGGAGATCGCGCTGCCGAAAGATTGACGTGCCGGCAACAAGCGTATCGGCCCCGGCCCGCACACACGGACCCGCGTTCGCCACATCAATTCCTCCATCGACTTCGATGCGGATCGTGCGCCCGGACGATATGACCATCCTACGGACTTCAGCAATCTTTTCAAGCGTTAGAGGTATGAATTGCTGTCCACCGAACCCGGGATTGACCGACATGACGAGGATGAGGTCGATATCTGGTAGGACCGGGGCGACCGCCGACGCCGGCGTCGCAGGGTTGATGGCAACTCCGGCCTTCGCGCCGAGTTCGTGGATCCTGTTCAATGTACGATGCAAATGACGGCACACTTCCGCGTGTACCGTGATAAGGTCGGCCCCCGCCGAGCGGAAGGCATCCAGATACGTATCGGGATCTTCGATCATCAGGTGAGTGTCAAAGGGCAGGCTCGTTACGGGACGGAGAGCACTGATGATCGGCGGTCCGAATGAGATGTTGGGGACGAAATGGCCGTCCATCACGTCGAGATGTATCCAATCAGCGCCCCCCCGTTCGGCGTCGAGAACTTGATCGCCAAGACGGGTGAAATCGGCCGCAAGTATTGACGGTGCGATGACGAGGCTCACGTCAGTTCTCCATTGTCGCCCGCGGATCGACTTTTTGCGCTACAAAGAGGTCCACCGCCTGTCCGAAAACTGCAAGCTCTCCGGACTTGGGATATTGCTCAATGACCGTATTGGGTAGCAGGTCCTGGCTCACCTGGTGATTGATGGCGCCGACCTTAAAGCCCGCTTGCAGCAGCAATCGCTGGGCTTCCGTCAACGATTTCAGCGTAACGTTTGGAACAGCGCGTTTCTCTCCCGGTTTCCCTTGGCTCACGACGATCGCGATTGACGACCCGGATCGTGCTTTGCGTCCGGGCTCCACGGATTGGGAAATCACGGTGTTCATGAAGATGTCTTCGGAGGGAGTGAATTGAACATCGCCCATGCGAAGTCCTGCTCGTTCCAGCGTAAATACGGCTTCACGGAGAGACTTTCCGCGAAGATTCGGCACCGACACCATAATCTCACCGCCGCTTACGGTCAGGTAGATACCCCTACCGTATTTTACCTCTGCATTTGGCGGGGGAACTTGAAATGCCACAGTACCGATCGGGAATTGCTTGTCCGGTCGAATTTCCGCCTCTTTAGGAACGAGGCCGGCTTGTGTGAGCATTACCTTTGCCTCTTCAAGCGGCAACCCGACAACGGACGGTACGGCAGTGGATTTTCCCTGCTCTGTGAACCACGGCATAAGAACGTTATCGACAAGAATGAATAGCAGTACGAAAACGCCGAAGGCGATAAGAGACTGACGGGAGAGATTTCGGAGGGACTGTCTCGAAATGGGCATGTAGTCTATTGTACTAAGATGTGTTCTGAGTTACAACAATTCCACGGTCGATTGCAGCCCATTCCATTGTTTCGTATCATCATCGCGATGAGCATCACTGGATCGATGGAGCCCGCACCATGGACAGCCGAGCAGGAGAACATCCTGCGAACCGTACTGTACTTCGACCTCTTCCGTCATCCGCTGTCCCTCGGTGAGTTGGAGCGTTTTCTGCCGTCGCCCGTGTCGGGCGAGCTGCGGTCTGTAATCGAACATGGGCCTCTTGCGTCAGTGTTGATTCTTGATAAAGGATATGTTCGGATTGCCGTGCGTTCTAAGACCATCATCGAAGAACGCGAGCACAAAGAACGCCGCGCAAGGAAACTCTGGCGCATTGCCCGGTTCCTGGGGATTGCTCTGCGCCACATCCCCTACGTGAGATGCGTGTGCGTATCGGGTGAGCTGTCCAAGGGGGTCGCAAGCTCATCGTCCGATATCGATCTCTTTGTCATAACCGCAGGAGGACGGATCTGGGTGACGCGAGCCATTCTGACCGCGATCAAGAAAGTGCTCTTCCTGAACAGCAAGCGATATTTCTGTTTGAACCATTTCATCGATGAAGACCACTTGACCTTCGGTGACAGGAATATCTATACAGCTCTGGAGATCGTGACGCTCCGTCCGTTGTGTGGCGAAAAGCTCTATCGCAAGTACCTCCAGGCGAACGATTGGACGCGCGAATATGTTCCGAACGCTATCCAGGATGCACACTTGACCCCGCCACGGCGTGACTCGCAGTCGTATGTGCAACGATGTATGGAGGCACTTTTTCCTGCTGCGCTCGTCGACCGCTGGGATATGCAACTTTTCGAATTCTGGACCCGGCTCTGGAGGCGTCGATACCCTGAACTTTCACCCGAGGCCCTGCGTCACCAATTTCAATCGTCCCGATTTATCTCGACAGCGTACGGCCAGGACATGCTCGCACGCGTCATGGCTCGTTACCAAGAACTGCTCATAGAATTCCGCTGCGCCCCTCCCGAGAAGCCATCAGGAGGCATATCGCGAACGGCGTCGGCGGCCGCCGGATTATGGCCGACGTACTCCTGACCCACTCCTACAGATTACACCTCGACCCCAAGGAAGAGCGGACGATGATGCCGTATCCTCCTTTGGGGACCTTGTATGCCGCCGCGGTTCTCCGTGAACACGGTATCGATGTCGCGGTACACGATGTTCAATTCGATCATGACGAACTTCCGTTTCACAACGCTCTTCGCCGGCACCGGCCTAAGCTCCTCGTCATATACGACGATGGCTTCAATTATCTGACGAAGATGTGTCTGAGTAATATGCGGAACGTCGCCTACCGCATGGCTGCGCTTGCGCATGAAGCCGGCATTACCGTTGCGGTGTTCAGTTCCGACGCCACCGACCATATTCCCGCGTATGTCAGCCGCAATGTCGACTATGTGCTGTGCGGAGAAGCCGAAGAAACAACGGCCGAGCTATCCGCGGCCGTCTTGGACCGTTCGGCAGCTTCGCTCGAAGAAATTCCTGGACTGGCCTACGTTCGCAACGGTTCGATTTTCCGAACGCCCAAGCGGGGTGTTGCGCGGGAATTGGACAAATTTCCCTTTCCAGCCAGGGATCTCATCGAACTGGACGCGTATCGGAGCCGTTGGATGCGTCGTCACGGATACTTCTCCCTCAACGTCGTCACCACACGTGGGTGTCCGTTTCACTGCAATTGGTGCGCAAAACCGCTCTACGGTCAAGTGTATCACAGCCGAAGTCCGGAGAATGTCGCCGCAGAGCTCCGCCAACTTTGCTCCACGGCCTCCCCAGATCACATCTGGTTCTGTGACGACATCTTCGGGCTTCGTCCGGGTTGGGTTGAGGCGTTCGATCGGGCTGTGCACACCACGAAGCCGATCCTGCCGTATAAGTGTCTTTCGCGTGCGGACCTGCTTGATGCCTCCACTGTCCGTCACCTGCGCAACTCGGGATGCTCCACAGTCTGGGTAGGTGCAGAATCCGGGTCACAACGGATTCTGGACGCCATGGAAAAAGGGACGACGATCGAGCAGATACATTCGGCGACAACCCGGCTGCGTGGTGCAGGGGTTCGGGTCGGTTTCTTCCTTCAATTCGGCTACCCTGGCGAGGGCGAAGAAGACATCGATGCCACGCTCCGCATGGTAAGAGAATGTGCGCCCGACGAGATCGGTATCTCGGTTTCGTATCCCCTTCCCGGAACGAGCTTCTATGATCGCGTAAGCGCGGATCTTACGTCAAAGCAGAATTGGACCGACAGTGGAGACCTTGAGTTGATGTTCGCCGGGACATACCCTCCCCCATTCTATCGCGCATTGCATGTGCTCACCCACAAGCGCTTTTCGCGCTGGAGGGCCCTCCGCATGCTGAGGAATTTCTTCCACGGGGGCCCTGGATCGTTTCGACAAGTCATCCGAAATGTTGCTGTCGCCTGCTATCAAACGTTGACCCTTCCTGCTGTCGCCTTGCGGACGGCATACTTGAGGCGACCGGTCCGATAATGCGTTACTTTGCTGCGCGTCGCAATGACACCGCAGAATCCCCCATCCGGCCCGATGTGAATCAGCAACAGGCTATTGTTGGAGCCTACTCGGCCCTTGCAGCATCATACGACGAGTTTGACTGGACCCCGGTCGTTACCCGGGCACGTGATTACGTTCGTTCATGTCTGATGCGGAGAGTGGGCCCCGGACAACGCGTGCTGGAACTGAACTGCGGCGGAGGGGCGGATGCAATTGCGTTTGCCCGCGCGGGCTTGCACGTGGCAGCTTTCGACGCTGTTCCACAGATGATCGAGATCGCACGCCGGCGGGCCGTTGCTTCAGGCGTGGCGGACCGAGTCCAATTCGATGTCATGCGCAATGAAGACGTTGGACGGCATGATAGGCGTGATTACGCTGCCGTGTTCTCCAATTTTGGCGGTTTGAACACTACGGAAGATCTCTCCGACGTCTTTGCAACTGCTGCGCGACTTCTGGCGCCTGGAGGATGGTTCGTTGTGTGTACCCTGAACCGACATGCTGCTTGGGAGTCATTCAGCTATCTCGTCCGAGGTCAAGCGCGTGCCGCGCTTCGTCGCTGGGGGATTCAACCAAAGACCGTCGTTCTTGGTGGGTGCGAAGTGCGTGTTCGATATTATACTCCGAGGGAGTTTGTGCACTTCCTGCCTGAATGTTTGAAAATCCGGGAGATTGCGGGACTCAGTATTTGCTCTCCTCCCCTGGGCTCAATTAGATTTGCCAGTCGCTTTTCAGGACTGACGAACGTGCTGTGTGGAATCGACGATGTAATTCGTCGCGTCCCGATCCTGCGAGGTCTCGGTGATCATTTTGTGGTGGTGGCCCAACGCACATGATGAACGAAAGTGTTGCCTCCATCTCGTGGGACCGATCTGACCCCCCAAAACGCATGCTGGCGATGCGATTTCATGCCGTCGGTGACGCGGCTGTGACGCTTCCCTATCTGGCCTGTCTTCGGAGGATGTACCCGCTGTCGACGATAGATGTACTGACAGCAAACGGAGCTCGAAAGCTGTTTGAAGACCTGCCTTGGGTCTCAAACGTCTTTGTCATTGATACTGGTCGAGGTCCGCTTGCACGCGCCGTGGATGCATTTGCGCAAGGTCTCGAAGCACGATGGCGGCGGTATGACCTGATCTTCGACCTTCAACGGAATTGGACGAGTCGACTTGTACGTCGGATCGCGCGACCTGCCGCGTTTACCGAATTCGAAAGATTTGTCCCATTGCATGCGGCAACGCGGGTGGAAAGATCCTTACGGCGCGCCGGGGTCGGCCCAATCGCGCCGGATCATGTGTTTTCACTCTCTCCAGAAGTCGAGCGTGAAGCGCATGCCCTCCTGTGTGCGCACGGCTGGGATGGTCATCGTGCGCTCTTCGTCCTGAATCCAGCCGGCCTTTGGGTAACACGCCAATGGCCGGAAGAGAACTACATAGCTGTAGCGAAGGAGATTGTGCGGATCCTCGACGGAACCATCGTTTTCCTGGGAACGGATCGCGTATCAGGAAGAGCACGACGGATCGAGGCGGATCTCCCAGGATGGACAATGGACCTTTCCGGCAAGACATCCCTGCCAGTTGCACTTGCAGTTCTCCGGGCGTGCACTGCCATGGTCACGGAAGATTCCGGACTCATGCACATGGGATGGGCGGTTGGGCTTCCAATCGTCGCACTTTTCGGATCCAGTCGTCATGACATGTCAAGTCCAACCGGTTTGGCGAGCGTTATTCTGCATTCCGGAGACCTGGAATGCGGAAGTTGCATGTCTCCCACATGCCGTTTTGGCGATGTGCACTGTCTGTCGCGTCGAACTCCAAAAGAGGTCATGTCAGCGCTCGATGCAGTGATGTCGGAGAGACCAGGTAAGCCGCGCCGGGACTTGAATCGCTCAGCAACGGTATGACGGATGAGGACTGAGACTACAGGACATTTGCTGCGGTTCGCCGTGCTGACGCACGGTGGCATTGCCCCGTATGCAAACGGAGTCCATATTCCCCATTTGGTCGAGACTGTACGGACTTTGAGCACAAAAGCGGATGTAGAGGCATTCACCCTGCAGTTCGAAGGCAAACCCTCGGGCGAATATTCCATAGGCAATGCACGCGTCACGATCATTCCCCTTGAGGCACGGGCGCCACTCTGGAACTCTGTGCGAATGCTCGTTCAGGAGGTCTTACGGGCGCACAGGAGGAGCCGCTTTCATCTTATTCTCGGACTTTGGGGCTTTCCTGCGGGTATCGCTGCGTACATCGCTTCTCGTCTGGCGAAGGTGCCAAACGCCGTGAGTTTTCTTGGCGGCGAGACCGCCGACGTACCGTCGGTTGGATACGGGGGGATGCTCCGATTTCCCAGCAGAATGCTCCTCACCTACCTCGCCCGCCACGCGGACCAGCTTCACGTTTTGTCGGGGTACCAAGCTTATCAGCTTCAGCAACGAGGAATCCGACCTCATTCTCTCTTTGTGTTGCCATTTGGCGTCAGCGCAACTCGTCCCTCGGTGTCGTCTCCCGAACGATCTTCTTCACCTCGAGTGCTTGTCCATGTTGCGAATATCACCGAAGTGAAAGACCAAATTACATTGCTTAAGGCGTTTGATATCATACGCCGCGAGGTCTCAGTTCGATTAAGAATTATTGGGCCAGACCATAGAGCCGGATATATTCATGATGTTGTGAAGCATATGGGGCTTAGCCGTTACATTGAATTCACTGGGCAGCTCACACATGCGGAAGTTCAAGAGCACTTGAGGTCTGCAAGCCTTGTTATTCAAACTTCGCGGCATGAATCCCAAGGCATGGTGGTCGTTGAAGCGGCCTCCCACGGAATCCCGGTTGTCACTACCAGGGTAGGCCTTGGCTGGGATTGGGAGGGCCTTGGCATTCTGGTTTCGGACCCAAATGATCCTGTGCAAATCGCGAGCCAATCACTCAAGATTCTTCTTCATCCCGAAAAGTACAAACACCGAGTTCACAAGCTAATACAGATTTCAAGACAGATGTCACCCGAAGCATTTTGCGACCAAATCGTGGCTCGATGCAGGCTTCGGGAGGATGGATCGACCTGATGGTTTCCGCCGTCATTGCTACACGAAATCGCCCCGATGATACTCGGAGGCTGATGTTGTCCCTCTCCCGGCTGGGCACTGTCCTGAAGGAAATTGTCATTGTCGACGCAAGCGATATTCCATTCGTGCTCGAACGGGAGCAGGCGGGCATGGCGAGCCGGGTGAGAACTGAGGTCGTGTTATCGGCTCCCTCGCTCTCACATCAAAGAAACCTCGGGATTCAACGGGCGGCAGAACCCTTCATCCTCCTGTGCGACGACGACCTGGAGTTTCCAGAGAACTACCTGGAGGTTTTGTTGACGATGATGGAAGAACATCCAACCGTACATGTCGCGACGGGGCTCTGTTATGAGAGATCTCCGAATGGAACTTGGGAGACATCGCTTCCATCGGCAAAATTAAAGAACATGATGTGGTCTTGGTTCTTTCAACTTGGACTTTGGAAGTCGGTTGAACGAACGGTGGTATCCAGCGGGGCACAAACTCTCGAGGGAATGTTTCGGCATACCTTCGAAACATACTATCAGAAAGTTGGTAACTCCTTATCCAAGGGAGGTTGGCCGCTGGTAACTCAGATAACTTCAGAACCATTCACTTCTGAAATCTTCACTCTTGGCGGGGCACTGTTCCGGACCGCTTGGCTTAAGAGAAACCTATTTGATGAGGCTCTTGATCCTCATGGGATCGGCGATAATTACGACGTCTGCCTGGCTGTCGCGCGGGAGCATCCGGTGACAGTTGTGCCCCGCCTCGCCGTCCGGCACTACCGTTCCCCCGCCGGAAGGCTTGCTCCAATCATCGTGCAGCAGCGAAGAACATATGCACTCCACTATTTCCTCCATAAGCACGGCAAGTGGAATCGAACCCGGGCATTTTGGTTCGCCTGGTCCGTGTTCGGGCAAATCTTGTATGCACTCATGAAGGGCAGATTCTCGTCGGCATGGATGACTTCGAAGACGCTACTGCGCATAGTGATCGGCCGGAATCCGCTCTTCGCAACGGTTCGAACTACTTCATCGCACCGGGCCGAATAATTGCAACTCGCGGCTCTTTTCTATACCTTTTTGCCCCATTACAATGACTCCATGAGAACATTTCACAGGGAACTGGGCCGTGTGGCGATGCGGGCCCGCGAATACGCGGTCGCCACGTACTCAGGATTCAAGGTCGGCGCGGCTCTCATGACCGCCTCAGGCAAAGTCTACACCGGCTGCAATGTGGAAAGCAGCTCGTACGGACTGACATTATGTGCGGAGCGCGTGGCATTGTTCAAGGCGATCTCTGATGGCGAGCGGAAGTTCAAGGCGATCGCCATTGCAACGGATGCGGCTGTTCCGACTCCACCGTGCGGCGCCTGCCGTCAGGTCCTTTCTGACCTTGCGGGCAACATTGAAGTCATCACGATGAACACCGAGAATACACTTGCGGTGCATCGGCTCAACAAGCTGTTGCCACACGCATTTACGGCCCGTCATCTCGGACTCCGCCGAACGAAGAAATCACGCTAATGGACACGTCAGCACAGCACGTCATTCCGAGAGATGTCGGTTGGATCGAGGTTATTTGCGGGTGCATGTTCAGCGGCAAAACCGAGGAACTCATCCGACGCCTTCGGCGTGCGCAGATAGCCAGGCAACGCGTGGTCGTCTTCAAACCTGTCATCGATAACCGGTATAGCCAGGAGCACATTGTCTCCCACAACGAACAAACACTTGTGTCCACGCCCGTTCAGGATGCCTCGGAGATCATCACTGGATCCACGGACGCCCAGGTTGTCGGGATTGATGAGGGACAGTTCTTTGGCGGCAATCTTGTAGACGTATGCGAACAACTGGCACGGAGCGGGAAGCGCGTTATCGTTGCGGGTTTGGATCAGGATTATCGAGGCAAACCGTTCGAACCCATTCCGCAGCTCCTTGCCGTTGCCGAGTACATTACGAAAACGCTCGCTATTTGCGTGGTGTGCGGTAATCCCGCGGACCGCACTCAGCGGACGTCCTCATCCCAGGAACGCGTCATTGTCGGCGCCAAAGATCTGTACGAAGCGCGTTGCCGACGATGCCATCGCGTCATCGAACACTAACCTCAGGATCCCCCCATGGATTTCGTTTCCCTTCTCCGCGGCGTAGGCGGCCTTGTGTTGCTGATCGGCATTGCCGTGCTCTTTTCCAACAATAGGTCAAAGATCAACTGGCGGCTGGTAGGAAGCGGTCTGGCAATACAGATCGTTTTTGCTATCCTCATCCTCTACAGCGAGTCACTACGCTCTTTCTTTGGACCACTGGGTTGGTTGAAGGATGCGATCGACGGTCTGGGACACGGCGTGGTTGCACTCCTGGGCTTTACGACCAAAGGTTCGGAATTCATCTTTGGCCGCCTCGCGATAAACTCCGGTCCGGATAGTCTGGGGTTTTATTTCGCGTTCCAGGTCCTTCCAACGATTATCTTCGTCTCATGTCTGACATCTGTCCTCTATTATCTTGGCATCTTGCAAGTGGTCGTCAAGGGCATGGCGTGGGTGATGGCCCGGCTCATGGGCACGAGCGGCGCGGAATCATTATCCAACACAGCGAACATCTTCGTTGGACAGACGGAAGCTCCCCTCCTGATCAGGCCGTACATCGGTAAAATGACGAACTCCGAAATCCTGACGATCATGATCGGAGGAATGGCCACGATCGCCGGAGGAGTGATGGCGAGCTATATCCAAATGCTCGGCCAGTCTTTCGCAACTGCACAGGGGATCTCTCTTGACGAAGCGCAGTTCAAGTTCGCAGTGCAACTGCTCGCAGCCAGCGTTATGGCGGCGCCGGCCGGATTGCTCATTTCCAAGATCATTTATCCCGAGGTGGAAGAGCCGGAAACGCGCGGCACCGTGAAGCTGAAAGTGGAAAAGAACGCATCGAACGTCATCGAGGCTGCAGCCACGGGCGCGGCCGACGGGTTGCAGCTTTCCCTCAATGTTGGAGGCATGCTGCTCGCGTTTATAGCGTTGATCGCTTTGATCAACGCACTCCTGCAGTGGACCGGCGATCTCACTGGCATCAATACTGCCTTGACCGCGGCGTACGGCCAGCCCCTCTCCATGCAGTTGTTGTTCGGGCTTGTCCTGCAGTTCGTGGCGCACGGCATCGGTGTTCCAGCATCCGATGCTCTCTCGTTCGGCAGTCTCATCGGCACAAAGATTGCCCTCAACGAATTCGTGGCGTACCTCGACCTATCGACGCTTGTCCGCAGTGGAGCGCTGAGCGAAAAAGGCACGCTGATGGCAACGTATGCGCTCTGTGGCTTCGCAAACTTCTCTTCGATCGCGATTCAGATGGGCGGTATCGGACCTATGGCCCCTCACAGGAAGAAGGACATAGCCGCTCTGGGACTTCGGGCCGTATTGGGAGGAACCCTGGCGACGTTGATGACAGCGACAATCGCGGGCGTGCTGCTGGGATGACAGTGTCTATCGATCACGACCTTCGGGAAGCCGTCTCTGAACTTCGACGACGGAATGTCCCGTCCCCTTCCGTCGCGTTGATCCTCGGGTCAGGACTGGGAGATTTCGCGAAGGAGATCTCCAACGGCATCACAATTTCGGCGGAGGACCTTCCCGGCTATCCTTCATCGACCGTTCAAGGACACGCAGGCAGACTGATCTTCGGCAGCGTATCCGACGGGTCGCGGAGCTCACCCCTCCTTCTCGTATTTCAAGGGCGCGTGCATTTCTATGAAACTGCGGATGTCGACCGGACCACAGCCACAGTCCGATTGGCAGCGGCTTTGGGAGTTACACGGCTGTTGATCACTAACGCCGCTGGTGGTATCAACCGCTCATTCGTTCCCGGCGATCTTATGCTAATGACCGACGTCATGTCGTTGCTTCCCCCGTCATCCAGGATGATTGCAGGGAAGCAGAAGCTTTTGGAAGTCTTCGACCGGGATTTGACGATGCACTTGAAGGAATCTGCACGTGAAGAGGAAGTTGCGCTGAAGGAAGGCACATATTGCTGGTTGAAAGGCCCCTCATACGAAACAGCTGCTGAGATTCGCATGCTCGGTATTCTGGGAGCTGATGCCGTCGGAATGTCGACCGTTCCCGAACTTCAGACAGCCCGAGCGCTGGGCATGCGTTGCGCCGGAGTCTCGCTTATCTCTAATATGGGAACCGGCATTCTTCCTTCAAAACTCTCCCACGCTGAGGTCACAGACACCGCAAACAGATCGTCCGAACGCTTTTCCCACCTCATTAAGTCCTGTTTGCTTCGCCTCTAAGTCTATCGCATGCTCCCGTCATGTTACGGGAGCACAAAGGTGGTATAGCATTACGTAGATGACCACCCCCGTGACTGAGACATAGGTCCACACGGGGAAGGTCCATTTTGCTATTGCCTTGTGCAGGCGATCGTCCCTACGGAGTCCTCGGCGAAGCGTCACAATCACCATGGGGACCACGGCGGCAGCAAGAATCGTGTGCGAAAGCAGTATTCCAAAGTATATGAAGCGCACAACTCCTTCTCCCTGGAAGGGTTGCGAACCGTGATGCAAGTGATACACAAGATAGGAAACAAGGAAGAGAATGGAGACCGAGAAGGCAGAGATCATGAAGGCCTTATGTTTCTGGACCATTCCACGCTTAACGTAACTTCTGCCCACGACGAGGAGAAGTGCGGATGTGGCGTTCAGTAGGGCGTTGACAGTGGGTAGCAGATCGAGGGGGAACACTGTCAGGCCCTGGAAACGAGTCCGAGAATCATCACCAGAGGAAGATATAGCAGTGATGCAAAGAAGAGATTTCTGGAGTCCGCGTTGATGGTTCTTGTCGTAGAGGTGTTTGCCAGTCCTCGCACAATCGGTTTGGCGGAGATCGAAACCAACCAAAGTGTCAATGATACGGCTGCAGGGATTGCCATTGGTCCCGTGGATTCATAATAGAAAAAGATTGAGACAACGGGCAGTAAGCTCAGTGTGGACAAGAGGTTGATGCGGTGCGTCTGATGGGCGTTCTCGGTATCTTGAACGGAGAGCATGTGGTATCCTGCCCGTTCGTAGTCCTTTCGGTACATCCAGGCAAGAGAAAAGAAGTGCGGAAATTGCCAGATGACCAGGAAAAGGAATAAGAACCACCCTCCTGCCGACGGGGTAGTCTCTGCGGCCGTCCAGCCTATAAGGACCGGCAATGCTCCCGGTATGGTTCCAAAAACTGTATTCAGCCAGGTTTTACGCTTGAGGGGCGTGTAGATTCCCAGGTAAAGGGCCAACGTGAGGAGAGAGATGAACGATGGCAAGGGCCCAGCCTCGATCCAGAGCAGAAGTGCGCCTGCGAGGGCAAGTAATACGCCAAAGGCCCCTGTTTCAAGCGCTCGTACACGTCCTGAAGGGAGCGGACGATGTTCTGTACGCTTCATCATGGCGTCGAAGCGCCGCTCAATGAGTTGATTCAGCGCTCCTGCCCCACCTCCAACCAGAAGAGTCCCGCTACCGACCATTGCCGCCGTAAGCCATGTTGCCTGCGAATCTGCTGCCAGGACATAGGCAAACACTGATGTCAGAGCTGAAAGTCCCGTGAGCTCGGGCTTTGTCAATTCTGCGTACGTGGACAGCCGAGAAAGTCCGATCGGAAGAACGCGGGGGAATTGCAGGCTGTTTCCTTTTGCTTCAGGCACGGAGACCTTCGGGATGAAATGACGCGGGCTCGACGGCGGGGGGAGCCTCATTCGGAGCTTTCAATCGAACGAAATGGAGGCCGGAAAGGAATGTAAGCCCAAGCAGAGCCGCCCCTGCCGATTGGTGCATCGTTGCCAAGATTGCAGGACGTCCCAAAAGGACGGTCGCAATGCCAAGTGTCACTTGCACGATCAAAAGCAGGACTATCGACCAGCCCAACGTCCGAAATCGAGCCCGATGGACCTTCATGCGAAAGAAGCGCACGGAATACCACACGAGCACTGTGGTCACCACGAGAGCCCAATACCTGTGGGCAAGGTGAATGACGATCTGCCACGCGGTGATCTGACCATCCGCCCACAGGTGATAGTCCCGGCGGACAAGTTCTTCCGTGTATGCCTTAAGAGAAGCATCGCTCAGGTCGGGGAACAGTCCCCCGTACGCAAGCGGAAAATCAGGCACGGAAAGTCCGGCCTGACTATGGCGCATGAGCGCACCAAGGATCAATTGCACAAACACCGCGGAAAAGGGAACTACGAAGCCGTACCATGACATTGATATGCGTGGTTCTTTGTCACGCTCATGCCACCATCGTGAATTCACGAATGCTAATGCTATCACAATGCAGAAGAATGTCTGTGCAAGGGTCGCATGGCTTGCGGAAACGGCAGTCGGCAGAAGGAAGAGCACGGTGAGCCCTCCAAGTGCGCCCTGAAATATCACGGCCGCCAAGGCTGCGACGCCCAGGCCCCTCACCCACTTCCTTTGCTCTGTCCTCCATATCCAAACGGTGAGTATGACCGTCAGGAAGCCGACAAACGAAGCGATCATCCGATGTCCGTGCTCGTAGAAAATCCCTCCCACCATAGGCGGCATGAGCTGTCCGTATGAGAGAGGCCAATCTGGAACGGCAAGTCCGGATCCGGTGCTAGTGACCATTCCTCCCGCAATAAGGAGAAGGAATGTGCATGCAACAACGAACAGAGAAAACAACCTCAGGCGCATACTTTTCCTTGACTGCTTGAAATGCATGTGCCTTCCGGCAGGAAGGCACGGCGCAAAACCTCGAACCGTTGAACAATCCTCATTGAACCTGTGGAGCTGTTTCCGCGGGGACATCCTGCGGGATCATGGCTTCCTGTTCCTTCATCCACTGGTCGAACTCTTCCTGTGTCTGTACCGTGACAAAGCCTCTCATGCGGTAATGGCCCAGACCGCAAAGTTGCGCGCATGCGATTTCTGTGGGGCTGTCCGGTGAAGCCTTTACGTCGAAGATCCCAGCTGCGGTGAGCTGCTGAACCGCTTCCTCGGAAAAGGAATATCCTTTCCCGACGATCACATTGCCGTCCTTGTCCGCATAATCCTCCGCCGCAGAGTATGGCCCCTGGAGTTCCCTGGGCAAAACGCCTTCACGAAGCGAATACCTGCGCACTAAACGATCGCGGATCTCAGCGGTGGTCATTGTGGGCGTGAACCACAATCGCACAGTCTCGCCCGGAATGGCATCCTGCTTCACGCGGAACAAGGGAAGTCCGAAGCTGTGAATGACGTCCTTCGTCGTGAGCCGAACGATCACGGGCTTGTTCACCGGAAGGTTCATTTGGTTCACGGAGACAATATCATCCTTTGCTGAAGGGTCCGTCCGGTCCAGGCCGATGGGATTCTCCGCGGAAACGAGCGATGCTATCGTCGTGCCGAATTCGCCGTCCGCCCCCGGATAATGGATATTCCAAATGAATTGTTCGGCGACGACACGGACGACCGTTGCTGTATCATCGGGCGGAAATTCCGTGACGCGTGCGGACCAGAGCGGGAAGGCAAAGCCGACGAGAAGAACTACCTCAAACACCGCGAGACCGGCTTCGAGATACGACGAAACGTGCGTCCGCACCCCGGTATAATTCGCAGCGCTCTGAGCACGACGCCGAAATCGATACAGTGTATAGATAAAAAACGAGCCCCAGCCTGCAAACAGCACGAACATCAACCAATGCACCACGCCGATCATCTGGTCGATATCCCCGCCATGAGCGGCGGCGTCGATGGGTAAACCAAGGAATTCCTTCATGCTTTCAGAATCTCCCTAATAAGATGCGGGAATGTATCAGTGTCAGTTTGAACCGGGGAATTGAACGTCGCCCCCGAGCGTCATTCGCATGCGACGCCGAAAGTGGAGGAACATGGCGCTGAGGAGGCCGAGTACGACTGCGGTGATCCCCAGAAGCACCCACACGGCGGCATTCACGCCGGCTGCCGATCCCGATTCGGTCTCTCCAAAACAGACCGGACACGACAACAGCGGTTCTGCCGCAAACACGAACGCAAACGCCAAGAGTGTAAGGCGATTTCGTACTATCGATCTTCCCTTTCTCATGGCCGGGGAGTCAGATGCGATATCTTTCTCAGGAAGGCTCTCTCATAGATCACGAGAACAATTGCGCCAATGACCGATCCAATAGCGCCCGCAACGGCCCAGGATTCGTCGGAGGCGATCGTCAGCAACAATATAGCGCAGGTTACTGACATAGCGGCCGACGCGATGATAAAGGCGATGTGAAATGCTTTCAGGGACATTGTCTCAGCCCACCATGCCGGGGTCGCTGTGGTGCAGCATCGGGAGGAACATCAAGGCAACAAAGAAAACAACCGTCAGCACCAGGAGTGCATAGATCATTTTCCGTTCCGAGATCAAATGCATGAAGTATCCGGCGACGAGCGCAGCTTTTATGGATGCAATGATCAAAGCGACTATCAACGCCGCTATGAAAGGCAGATGCACATAGGAGACGGACACGGTGACTACCGTCAGGACCATCAGAGAATAGAATACGTACAGATACTTCCGGACGTGCGTCCTACTGTCTATGGAGTGGAAATCTGACATACTTCCTCCTACAGGAGATACAGAATGGGAAACAAGAAGATCCATACGAGGTCAACAAAATGCCAGTAGAGCCCGGCAACTTCGATCCGGTTGATGAATCGGGCCGGGTCTGTTGTCCACATCTTGCTCCCTGGACCCCAAAGGTAGATGTTCACGATAATGCCGCCAATGACATGGAGTCCGTGCAGGCCGGTCATCGTGAAATATGTGGCGAAGAAATTACTCGTTGAAGGTAGAAGACCGTGCTCGAATTTCGCGCCATATTCAAATGCCTTGATGACAAGGAATACGAAAGCAAACAGGATCGTTCCGCCAAGATATCGGCGGAACTTTGCGAAGTTCTTCTCAAGCAACGAGGCCCAGGACATCACCATCGTGACGCTCGAAGAGATCAGGACGATCGTATTCACGGTAGCCAAGGGGACGTTCAGGATCTCCCAGCCATGCGGCCAAGTCGTTGCGTTCACGCGCAGAAGCACCAGCGAGGAGAAAAGCGCCCCGAAGAGCATGACCTCGGACGCCAGGAAGAGCCAGATGCCAAGTTTGGCGTTGTAGAGGCCGGTGTCCGGCCGTTCGACAGCATTATACGGGATTTGCATGCGATACCTTGATCAAGATTCGGACTGTGGCGAAAAGTCTTTGGATGCCCCAGGGAGGCTGTACTCGTAAGGGCCCCGGACGACGACAGGTTCTTTCAGAAAGTTCCCGTGGCCCGGCGGCGTCGGAGTCTGCCATTCGAGTGTTGTCGACTCCCATGGATTGTCCGCCGCTTTCTTCCCTTTCCAAATACTCCAGAAGAAATTGAAGATAAATGGAATCTGGAAGAGCCCGAGCGTCCACGCCGCTACGGACATGACCTCGTTCAGATACAGCACACCTTGGGCGTGCGTGTACTGAGCACCGCCGTCATACAATCGCCGTGAGACTCCTGCGAGTCCCTGGATGAACATGGGCATAAAGATGAAATTGATCGAGACAAACGAACCCCAAAAATGGATCTTCCCAAGCGTGCTGTTCATCGACCGGCCGACGACCTTCGGATACCAAAAATAAATGCCGGCAAACAGAGCGAAGAGCGTTCCGGGCGCAACCACATAATGGAAATGACCGATGACGTAATACGTGTCATGCAGATGAATATCGGTGGGCGCAAGACCGAGCGGCAATCCGGTAAGACCTCCAATACCGAACATCGGCAGGAATGCCAGAGCGAAGAGCATAGGCACACTGAAGCGAATTGATCCTCCCCAGAGAGAGATGATCAAGGCCGTCAGGATGATCACGGAAGGAATGGAAATGATCATTGTGGTAGTCTGGAAGAACGTGCTGATCGTCGTTCCCATTCCGGTGAGGAACATGTGGTGCGCCCACACGATGAACGACATGAAACCCAGAAATACCGTCGCATACACGAGCGACCTGTATCCCCAGAGCGGCTTTCTGGTGTTGTTCGCAATGATTTCCGCGACGATGCCCATGGCCGGGAGAATGAGCACGTAGACTTCGGGATGCGCCAGGAACCAGAAGAGGTGCTGCCAGAGGAGGACGCTGCCCCCACCCGAGTTCTCCATCGGAACGCCGGAAACGATCAGCCCGCTGGGCATGAAGAAACTCGTTCCCGCCAGGCGGTCCATCAATTGCAGAATGCCGGCAGCTTCAAGCGGCGGAAATGCAAGGAGAAGCAGGAATGAGGTCACCAACTGCGCCCAGACGAAGAACGGAAGCCGCATAAACGTGAGGCCCTTCGCGCGAAGTTGAATGATCGTCACGATGATGTTCATTGATCCGAGCAACGACGAGGTGATCAAGAATACCATGCCGATAAGCCAGTAGGTCTGACCGGCGGTCGCAATCACAGACAATGGAGCGTATGATGTCCACCCAGAATTTGCAGCGCCGCCCGGGATGAAAAAACTTGCAAGCATGACGACGCCGCCGACAAAATACGACCAATAGCTTGTTGCATTCAACTTCGGGAATGCCATGTCTGGTGCTCCGACCATCAACGGCACCAGATAATTGCCGAACGCACCTACTGCCAGCGGCACGACGCCCAGGAACACCATAATGGTTCCGTGCATCGCACCAAGTTGATTATAGAATTCGGGCAACATGATCCCGCCGGGCGCATTCATTTCTCCAAACCATTCGCCGATGTACGGTATGGGCTGGCCAGGATAGGCCAACTGCCACCGCATGACCATCATCAACGAGAAACCGAACAGCAGGAACAGGAGACTGGTAATCCCGTATTGGATCCCGATGACCTTATGGTCAACGGAAAAGATATAGTTCCGCAGGAATCCCAGCTCTTCCTCGTGGAGGTGAGCGTGGTCGGTATGCGGTGCGGTCGCTACATGTTCCACGTGCAAAATTCCTTTCGTGTCAGCGAATGGTGAAACTCAGCTCTTGTATGAAAAGTCGACAGTCGCCTTGCCCGAAGCATCCACCTTCACGGTCGCCGTCTTCGTACCGTATTTTTCATGCCACGCTTCAATCGTGTACTCTCCCGCGGGTAGTCCCTTGATGGTGAACGAACCGTCATCTCCGGTCACCGCGTGATACGGATGGTTGAAAACGCCAATATACGCACCCATCCACGGATGGACTTCGCACTTCACTTTGAAGGTCTCTTCTTTTGCAAATGTTTTTGTCATCTTCATGCCCTTCATCGGCTGGGCATTGTTAAACTGAGGATTGGCCTTGGAAAGCGAGTGGACATTGTGAAGTGTCGCATCACTGTTCCGAACCTCCAGTTCTTGTCCAACCATGAGCGAGAGGACATGAGGCGTATAGAGGCAACCCATCTGATCGAACACCAGTTTGTCTTTCGGCGCCGTGAACGATCCCTTCAATCCCGACTTCACGTAGACGATAACGTTGCGCAATGTCCCGTTCTTGTTGACGACAACGTCTTCGCCCGTCACGGGCTTCGTGTGGGCCTTTTTACAGACGGGGTCCGCGGTCATTTGCAGGGGAGATCCCTTCGGTGGCGTTCCAGCGAACGCGACTTTTCCGGTCACATCGCCAGCTGAGGCAATGGTCATTCCGAGAATCAAAATGCCTAACACTCTTCTGCACTGCATCGTGATACCTCCAGGAATAGGATTTGATGTTGGTTGATTCTGTGAATTATCGGTCGGCTATCGGGGTGCCGCTGCGACGACCAAGGCTCCACACATACGTCTGGAGCGCCCGGATCTGCTCGTTCGCATCGCCATTCAACACGCTTTCATCCGGACCTTGCCCATCGAAGAAGAATTGGGGCATCCGAGTTCCGGGCTGGAGCCTCTGGGGATCGAGGAGCCAACCGCTGATCCATTCCGGCTTGAGCCGGGACGATGCCATGGCGAGATTCGGCGCAAGGTCTGCAGCCCCTTCCCCGCTCACCGGTCCAGACGGATGGCATTTTGCGCATTGATACGTGTCGAACAACTGTCGTCCCGGCCGAAGATAGTCGGTCTCCGGCTGAACTGAAGCATAGTCCCTGATCACCATGTCCTGATGCGCCATGCCCAGGAAGTATTTTTGTAACTTGCCAATCTCTTCCTCGTTGAATTGGAAGGTCGGCATCCTGATCTTCAACCATGGCCTGATCGTCGTCGGGTTCTTGAAAAAAGCATGGAGCCATTGTTCCTGCACTTTGGCTCCCTGGGTCTCCGGAATGGGAGGGGGTCCCAGCGCAGCCTCTTCGTACTTCGCAAGGACGTATCCGCCTTCATCTTCGAGGATATGGCATTGCTGGCAGTTATAACGCATGCTCACGCGACGGCCGCCTTCGATATCCTGGAATCGTTTGTCGTACGCACGCTGGTGAGCCGGCAGTGGAATGTCCCGCGTCATGCTGATGAGGAACATCCTGACGAGCTTGATCTCCTCGTCGGAGAACTCGAATACCGGCATCTTCTGGGCTATACGCTCGGTCTGAAAGAGCCGGGCATTCTTGAGCTTGCCGTAGATCCATCCTCTCCACGTGTGCTGTACGCTCACTGTTCCGTCGTCATTCGCCAGGTATTCCTGCTCTCCGTGCGCCTGGATCGGCTTCGTGTCGCCGAAATCCATTTGCTCAGCCTTCTTCCTGCCGAAATCCGACAATTCCACCGACACTTTTCCTTCATTTTCCATCCCCTTAATGAGATGGCATCCCGCGCATCCGTATTCTCGGATGAGCTTGTCGCCACGCGCAATGCGGTCCGGGTCGTCCAAAGCCACCGAGAATTTGTCCAGCGCCCGTTCGTCTTTCATGGTCATAACGTATGCCACGACGTTACGGGCTTCCTGATCGGACAACCTCAGGCTCGGCATTCGGGAATCTGCATTGTAATGGCGCGGATTCTTTAACCAGTCAAACAACCAGTCGGCGTTCACCTTGCTACCGACTCGGCTCAATTCCGGCGCAATGTCGTAACTCGTGCCTCGCACGTCCCTGACCGTTGTGAAGCCTGCGGTGACATGGCATGCCTGGCAACCGACAGCTTCAAAGAGCCTCTTCCCTTCCGACGGCGAGCCGCCTGCGTAAGAGCCTCGCGGGCGCTCCAGCGTGAACTCCGATGTCCGCGAAGCGCTGACAAGATACGCGGTGACCGCTTCCGCCTGCTCATCCGAGAACCTGAAGTTGGGCATTCGCGTGTGCGGACTGTAGTCCCTCGGGTTTCGCACCCACCTGTAAATCCATTCCGGAGTTGCCTTCGCTGTAATGGAGTACAGCGGCGGGCCGATCTTCGGTAGGTCTGAAAATCCCTTGATCTCGTGGCATCCGTAGCAGCCGGATTCAATAACGACTTGTTTCGCCTTGACATAAGGCTTGGCGAACTTCAGGCGCGTCTCGTTGTAGTGACAGCCGTTGCACGATGCATAGACGTCGTTACCACGAAGGAGCGGAGTCTCCCAGTAATGATCCTCATCGCCATGGGCGAATCCTGGGGTAAGAGCCGGTCCTTGACCGCGATGACACGGCGTGCATCCGAACGTCTCCGGATTGTGCTGTGCGAGGAGCTCCGGCGCGGGATGTTTGCTGTGCGGCTGCGGCGCATCCGTCATGAGTTCTTCTCTCCATCCCAGGTGGCACGTCTGACAACGGTCGACGCGAGCCTTCACTTCCTGGAACGGCGTGAATTCGTAGTCATTCTTGACGACCTGATGTATTGCGATCGGGGACTGACGCTGCTTTTCCGCTTTTGCCTGATACCCCGCGACAGCACCGAGCAGCGCCCTCAATTCCACTTCGGCCTTTTGCACAGCCGTTGTGTATTTTTCGAGGATGAGATCGAAGCCGGCGATCTCACGCTCCAGGTTGTTGCGGCTTTCGAACCACTTCGCAATGTCGGCATCATGACCGTCGAGCTCTGCCTTGCTTGACGTTGCGTCCTTCCCCTCTGCAAGATCCTTCTTGTACTGATAGTACGCGGCATCCGAACGGCTGCGCGCAAACCGCCATTCGCGCGTGGCGATCTCCAATTCCTCCAAGAGATCGGTCTTACGCTCGTTCGTTGTCACGTATTCTTCTGCCGAGAGAGCAGCGCGCGCGGATGCGACTGCCTCCGTCGCCTGACTCACCGCTGCGGAATCGACAGACGCTTGAGCATCCAGAGCGAGGGAATCATATTTTGCGGCGAGCAGATCGTTATACTCGGTTTGATAATCCTTCCATGGTCGACGGGAAACCACTTCATCCCAGAGTGACCAGACCGTTCCAAGAAACAGTAGCCCGCTGAACGCCACATAGAAGTGGACATACTTCCGTGTCTCGACAGGCGTTTGCGTCCGTTTGTCAAAATAGGAGGTCATTCGGGTCTCGAGGCAAACTCAGAATTAGATGTTGAACCAGGGAGTCACGAGAACGTATTTCACCGGATTCAGGCCGAAAACCGGCGGACCGAGGCGTAGCAAGATCTTGATGACCAATCCCACCATGGACAACAGCAAAAACGCGACGACGCTGTACCGGATGAAGCCGAGCTTTTTGAAGAGGTCGGAGTTTTGCCGCTGTATCCACACGAGCCCCACAGGAGTATAGAGCGCGCCGACGCAGACGGCTCCGAAGATCATCGCCGCAGGATTGAGTGTATTGTCCGGATTGCGTGTGGGGATGCCGAAGTACTCCGACAGATCCACGTTTGTCAGCACGCCAACGAAGTGCGGGTCCCACGTTTCCCACGGCCAAAAGAAATTCCAGCCCGGTCCGCGAAAAAGAGTGCCGATGACGATCAGCAGAACCCACAGGACGTGGAATCCGAAAACGTACGTCAGTACCGCAAACTTTCTCTCCTTGAACGTATAGTAACCGTTCCCCTTCTCGTTAATGTCTATGTACGGAATGGCCATGAGCCCGACGATGATCAACGTCGGCAACACGACACCCGCGATCCAAGGGTCAAAATACACGAGCATTTCCTGCAAGCCGAGGAAATACCAAGGAGCCTTTGAAGGATTCGGAGTCAGAGCTCTGTTGGCCGGTTCTTCCAGCGGAGCATCGAGCGCAATCGACCAGATCACAAGGACTGCCATGATGAGGATCGTGGCAAGAAATTCCACCCGGACGAGATACGGCCATACCTGAACCTTGTCGTCCTGCTTTGCTTCGTCCGGGACGCCCTGATTGTCATTCTTACGGGCCTTCGACCAGGCCAACTGAGAATAGAACACGACCGACACCAGGAGCAGAATGATCGGAATGTTGTCGGGCTTCGAGAGAATTTCGAGAAGTTGGTCCATGCCTCAGGTCCGTGGCGTGCGAGTTAGAATTGCTTCTTGCCGGTGTCGGGGCCAGAGATGCCGCCGTCTTTCCTCACGCGCCAAAAATGGACGGCCATGAAAATGGACGCGACGATGGGGAGAAATATGCAATGGCCGACGTAGAAGCGCAGAAGCGTCGGGGGTCCGACTTCCGTGCCGCCAAGGAGCACAAATCGCACGTCATTGTCTGGACGCATGCCAAGCTCGGCGCCGAACGGACCCTCATGTCCCAAAAGCGGCGTCGCACGGGCCATGTTCGTGCCGACGGTGACTGCCCAAATGGCAAGCTGATCCCACGGGAGCAAATAGCCGGAGAAGCTCAGGAGGAGCGTGAGCACGAGGAGGAGTACGCCGACGACCCAGTTGAACTGACGTGGCGGCTTGTACGAACCGGTAAGAAATACCCGGAACATGTGCAGCATCACCGTGAGAACCATGGCATGAGCGCCCCACCGGTGCATGTTGCGAATGAGCGGACCGAATGGAACGTCGTTCATCAGGTATTTCATGTCCTCATATGCGTACTGCGCAGTCGGGCGGTAGTAGAACATCAGGATGATGCCCGTGATTGTGAGGACGAGGAACAGGAGAAACGTGATGCCACCCATTCCCCATGTGTAGCCGATGTTGGTGGCGTGACGCGGTACACGCACGGGATGCAGGTGCAGAAAGACGTTGTCCACGATCTGCAGAGCGCGATTCCGCTGCGTATCCTGATAGCTGTGTCGAAAGATCGATTTGTAGACTTCGGTTTTCTTCAGCGCATCGAACATGCGTACTCCTTTACCCTACGAACGGCAGAAATGCACCCGGTTTGGACCATTCACCTTTTTCATACAGAAACTTGATGCTGCGATCGACCTCGATCTGACCGTCGTCGGAGATAGAGATCGATGCGCGTTCGAGCGGCCTCGGAGCGGGGCCTTCAAAATTGATTCCGGTCTTGTAGAATCCGCTCCCATGGCAGGGGCACTTGAATTTTATGTCCGATGCAAGCCAACGGGGCGTACATCCGAGATGCGTGCATATGGAGATGATCGCATAAAAGCCCTCGCGTTCACGAACGATCCAAACGCGTTTTTCATCCTTGTATTTTTCGCTGACCTCGCCGACGACAAAATCCTGTGGGAAGCCTGCCTTGAATTTTGTGGGAGGTTCGAACAACACACGCGGGAACATGAACCTGAGAGCTCCGATCGTCGACGTCAGGATAAACGCGAAAAAACCCATCCATCCGGCGATCGAGAGGAGGTTCCTTCTGCTGATGCGCCAAATGCCCGGGTCTCCTTCCGGAGCCCGGTCCTGCTTGGCCTTGCGTACAGGTTGCGCAGTGATCGGTGGATTCGGTGGCGGGGGCGGCGCAGACGCGGCCGGTGCGGACTGTTCTATCGTGGGATCAGCCATGCAACTTCTCTGATGGTATCAGATGATGGAATCTCGCAGCGGCGCAACGGTCGCAACGAAGGAATATTTTGGTATATGCACTGCATGCACAACAATTCTAACATTGCGGTCGCCGCGAGAGTATTCTTGAGACATCTTCGATTCAAACTTCTTCTTCCCGTTTGACCATGTCGATCGTTTCCCATGGGCAGTACTTTGCGCACAGTTTGCAGCCGATGCAGATCTCTTCGTCAACGACGACGATCCCGTTTACGCTCACGTATCCGTGTTCTTCGGGATTCTCCGGACCCGGGACTTTGTACAGGCAATCGACCGGACAGAATTCGATGCACACTTCACAACCTGTGCAACCCTCTGGATGAACTATTGCAACGAGCGGAGACTTCTTCTTTTTCTTGGGGACCGGCGGTACTGCGGATTTTGGTGGAGCGGATTGCGGAGCTGCCTGAATATCGCTCATGCTGGGTTAGGTGGAGTCCGATTCTCGTTCGTGCGAATGTTAATATAGCAAGGCATGCACGTTTTGTCAAGAATGATTCCCACTTTCCTTGGTATGAACCGGCTCAACGTGTTTCCTATCAAGGCCGATTTCGGGCTCATGTCAAAGTTTGCCTGTAGCAATCATCCCAACCTTTAGCGATATCAAACCTTCTCGATTGCACTCCCTTCCATTCATTGGTATATTCAACCACTTCGCACTCACTGGACATCGCATGCAATCAATCGACTTTAACGATTTTACATCTTCCGACCTGGGCCTGAGCAGACTCTTTCTCGATTATCTGACAGATCATCAACGCGTACGGTCGTTCTTTCCGAGGAACTTTCGGAATTCCAAAGATTGGGAATCGACGTTGCGCGACGTAAGCTCCCGGTCGTTGGACAGATCGGCGCTCGTCCAGGTTCTCTCTCAACAAAACCGGAATTTTCAATGTGGCGTCAAGACCCTCGCGAATATCGACCTCCTTCTGAACGATAATACGGTCGCCATCGTCACCGGACAACAAGTGGGAATGTTCACGGGGCCCATGTATACGCTCTACAAAACGCTTACAGCCATCCGCCTTGCTGAACAACTTGGGAAGCGTCATCCCGACCACACGTTCGTTCCCGTCTTCTGGATCGAGGGAGAGGACCACGACGTGGAAGAAGTCACGTCCGTCAAGCTCTTCACGGCGACCAACGACCTCGCGACATACACATATCCTGTGGAGGGACATTCCCAGGGGAAGAACCTCGGCGCGGTCGGCGTCATTCCATTCACCGACGCCATCGTCGCTTTTGTCGACCAGATACGAAAAGGTGTGACCCAGACGGAATTCACAGACGGGGTCATCAACCTTTTTTCGACGGCGTACCAACCCGGAATGACATTCACCCGCGCGTTCGTTCATTTATTGAATGATCTGCTGGGCGATACCGGGTTGATCTATATCGACCCAAATGACGCGGGATTGAAGAAACTTCTGGCTCCGGTCTTTCGGACGGATCTCTACGAAACTCCGCGCTTGTGTCAACTCGTCGTCGACACGAGCGTGCAACTGGAGCAGCAGTATCATGCTCAGGTCAAACCTCGTCCCGTGAATTCCTTCCTGTTCCATAACGGAGGACGCTTTCCCATCGAGCCTCATGCCCAAGGGTTTGCCCTGAAGGGAACACGCCAGCACTATTCCAAGGAAGAACTGCTCGCCCTTCTGGACGCTCATCCTGAATACTTCAGTCCGAACGTCGTCTTGCGGCCGCTGTGTCAGGATACCCTCCTTCCGACCGCGGCCTATGTGGCAGGCCCCGCAGAGGTCGCCTATTTTGCCCAGATCATTCCTCTCTACAAGGAATTCGGCATCCCTGTCCCCGTCATCTACCCGCGCGCCAGCGCCACAATTCTGGAAGAGAAAGTCGAGAAAGTTCTTACACGTTTCGCATTGCAGCCCCAGGAATTGTTCGGCGGCATCGATTTCATCAAAACGCGGGTCGCCGGCCAGGTTTCTGATTTCAAGGCGGAAGAATTGTTCGGAGCGACGATCGGTTCGGTGGAAGAATCGCTTAACAGCCTTCGGTCGGGACTTCAAAAGATCGACCCGACGCTGTTGGGAGCTTTGGACAACACCCTCGATAAGATGCGCTCGCACATTCTTGTTCTGAAACAGAAGACCGCTGCGGCACAGCAGCGACAGCACGAGGTCTTCATGCGTCAGATCGACAAGGCCTCATTGTTCGTCGTGCCGGAAGGCTCTTTTCAGGAACGGAAGATCAACGTGCTCTACTACCTGAACAAGTACGGGCCGGAGTTTGTGCGGTGGCTGGACGGCGAATTGAAGATCGATGCGTTTAAGCATCAGTTGATCCGGCTTTGAGAATCTAATTCGTCAGTTAGAGAAGGCACAACGTAAGTCAGTAGAAATGAAAAGCCCCGGTCGATGTCTGCCCGGGGCTTCTTCTTATTCACCCCGTCGGTCCCCGACGGGAGCATTTTCGCTTGAGCCTCCGCCGACCATAAATGGTCGGCTTGAGTTCACACGGTCGCTCCGCGACCGCGTGCGACTGCCTGAGACTAGATGTGGCGGCCCTTCCCGTCCCGAAGGGACGGTGTGAACTTAACCCGACCGTTTACGGTCGGGTAAGCAACCTAAGACCGAACGCCGCGTCGCGGTAGCGACGCGGTGATGTCAGATGATCCGTTCCGTTTCTTTGTCGAAGAAATGCAGCCGGCCCGTGTCGAACAGCAGTTCGAACGATTGTCCAACCCGCGGACGTTCATCTCCTTCGACTCGTGCTACATATTGGGGACCATTTCTCTTCGACTGAAAGTACACATAGATCTCATTCCCCATCGGTTCCACAACTTCTACATGCACTCGCGACTTCACGGCGCCTGCCACTTTCGTGCGGCCGATGTGTTCCGGCCGTAAGCCGACGACCACGGGCTTTCCGACGTATCTCGACAATCGCCGGTGATTCTTTCGCGGGATCGCTAATTCAACTCCCCCTCCCTGTTCCTCGAAAGAGATTCCCTTCTTCTTCGTGACAGTACCTTCCATGAAATTCATCGCCGGACTGCCGATAAACCCGGCCACAAATCTGTTCGAAGGCTTATTGTAGATATCCAAGGGCGTATCGATCTGCTGGACGATGCCGTCCTTCATGAGAACGATTCGGTCGGCCATGGTCATGGCTTCCGTTTGATCGTGTGTCACATAGATCATGGTAGCGCCGAGACGCTGGTGGAGCTTGGAGATCTCCGTTCGCATTTGTACGCGGAGCTTTGCGTCGAGATTGCTCAGCGGTTCGTCGAACAGGAAAACCTTCGGTTTGCGCACGATCGCGCGACCAACGGCCACGCGCTGGCGCTGCCCGCCCGACAACGCCTTTGGCTTTCGGTCCAGATACTGCTCAATGCCGAGGATCTGTGCCGCCTCCCGCACGCGACGTTCGATCTCGTCCTTGGGAAACTTCCGGAGCTTCAGCCCGAATGCCATGTTCTCGTACACGGTCATGTGTGGATACAGGGCGTAGTTCTGGAACACCATCGCGATGTCCCGATCCTTCGGCGGAACATCGTTCACGACCTGGCCGTCAATGAAGATCTTCCCTGCCGATATCTCCTCGAGACCGGCGATCATGCGAAGTGTGGTGGATTTGCCGCAGCCCGAGGGACCTACGAGGACGACGAATTCTTTGTCGCGAATGTCGAGGGAAAAGCTGTGGACGGCAGTGATGCCGCCTTCGTAGACTTTCTTGACCTCTTCGAGACGTACGCTGGCCACAGGATTCTCCGTGAATGCTTGTGATAGCTTTCAGATTGTTGAGCAACTCAGAAGACTATGCCACAAAGACGCAAAGTCACGACAAAGATCAATTATTGTATTGCTCTCTTTGTGTCTTGCCCGCCCGAATGAAGTGTCTGTAAAGCGGTCGGGCGCGGTGATCTAGTGGCAAATATTCTTCCATTAATGAGATCTAAGCCGGTCGATGGTATTCCAGAATCCCGGAAATGAGACTTCAACACACGAGGCGTCGTCGAGGATGACTCCAGGGACCACAAGGCCGGCGACGCCGAACGCCATGGCTATCCTGTGATCACCCGCGGTACCGATGCGACCGCCAATTACGGCGTTATTGGGCCCAAAAGCAAACCCATCGGCATACTCTTCCACTTCGACTTCCATGCTCCGGAGATTCTTGACAAGTAGCTCGATCCTGTCGGATTCTTTGACCCGTAGCTCCTGTGCCCCTCGAAGTCTGAAGCTGCATCCCGCAACTGCGGCGGCGACCGCGAGCATCGGAATCTCATCGATCACAGATGCGGTCTCGGGGGCAGAAATGTCGAGTGCGCCTGAGAGCCCGCTCGCGCGAACGCGCACATCCGCAATCTCCTCGCCGGCGACAGTGACACGTTCCACAACTTCCAGCGAAACACCGAGACGGCGGAAGCGCTCGAACACTTGCGCACGCGTCGGATTGACGCTCACACGTTTCAGGAGAATGTCAGAGCCCGGAAGGAGCGACGCTGCGGCAATGAGAAAAACGGCCGCCGAAGTGTCGCCAGGGACGCTGTATTCTCTTGCAGGGATAGACATTCCACCCTGCGTGGTCACAGCTCTTCCCTCAGGCACATCGAAGCTCTTCAATCCGAGCATTCGTTCCGTATGATCTCGCGTCGGTATCGGCTCGACGACCGTCGTCTCTCCCGCTGCATACATTCCCGCAAGCAGAATCGCCGACTTGACCTGGGCGCTTGGAACGTCCGCAATGAACCGAAGCGGTCGCAGGTAAGGATTGCCTTTCACTGCGATCGGGGCTGTGCCTGCCGGTGTTCCTGAAATGGAAGCGCCCATCTTCGCCAGCGGCCCAAGTACGCGTTTCATCGGCCGCTTCATCAGCGAACCGTCCCCTGTCAACGTGCTTTCAAAAGTCTGTCCGGAAAGTATTCCACAGAGAAGTCGCATTGTCGTACCGGAATTGCCGCAATCCAAGGCGGCTGCTGGAGCCGAAAATCCCCTGGTTCCTCGGCCGATCACTTCAGTTGTGTTCCTTTCCTCATGTACCTCAATGCCTAGGGCACGGAGACAATGGACCGTGCTCTTTGGATCTTGAGCAGCAGACAGTCCATGGATGACGCTTTTTCCAGTGGCGAGCGCCGAGAAGAGAAGCGCCCGATGGGAGACGGATTTGTCCCCCGGGAGCATAACCTCACCGGTCAGCCGGCGCGCAGGTTCAATGGCATGTCCGCTCATAAACGACAAATCCTCTTCCTGCCGGCGAACCGGCGGAAGAGGATCTTCGGTAATGTGACTCTGGAGACGTACGTAGCCGTCTCAAGAACAGACTCTCGCAACGACGCAACGCTCGTAACGAAATCTTTTATGGATATTTGTGCAGCAAACACAATATTTCAAAACGTTGCAGGCGTCGCGAGAGTAATTTTGAGACCGGCTCTAGTCACTTCCTGAATGGCCGTCCATGTCCCGAGCTTCTTCCCCGGTCACCCTGACGGCGTTCCCGTTGCTTGTTGATCTCTTCCATGGCGTTCTCACCGCCAGGAAGCAACGCTTTCCTGCTCAAGCTCATCTTGCCGGCATCGTCGATCAGCATCAACTTCACCTGGATCTCGTCGCCGACCTTCAACATGTCTTCAACTTTTTCCACCCGTTTGACGTCTAGCTGGGAAACGTGCACGAGCCCTTCCCTACCCGGCAGGATCTCGACGAATGCGCCGAAGTCCATGATCTTCTTCACCGTAGCCGTGTACACCTTGCCAACTTCCGGCAGCTGGGTGATGTCATTGATCATGCGAATGGCCATTTCCGCTGCCTCTCCTTCGACGGCCGCAATCGTGATCGTACCGTCATCCTCAATGTTGATCTCGGCTCCGCTTTCCGCGGTGATATGCCGAATGATCTTGCCGCCCGGTCCGATGACCGCGCCGATCATATCGACAGGTATCTTGATCGTTTGGAGCCGTGGAGCATACTTCGAAAGTTCTGCACGCGGCGTACCGATCGCCTCCGACATGACTTTGAGGATGTGCAACCGTCCGGCCTTTGCCTGGGCGAGCGCTTTTTCCATGATGGCAAAGGAAATGCCCTTGATTTTGATGTCCATCTGGAAGGCTGTGATACCCGCTTCGGTTCCGGCGACCTTGAAATCCATGTCGCCAAGATGGTCCTCATTTCCGAGGATGTCGCTCAGAATAGCGACCTTGTCCTTCTCTTTGACAAGACCCATGGCGATGCCAGCAACGGCGCGCGGCATCGGAACTCCGGAATCGAACAGCGCAAGACTGCCGGCGCATACCGTCGCCATCGATGACGATCCGTTCGATTCGAGGATATCGGAGACAATGCGAAGAGTGTAGGGGAATGTCTTTTCGTCGGGAACGATCACTCTCAGCGCGCGCTCGGCGAGATTTCCGTGTCCGATTTCGCGCCTGCTGGTGGAACCAAGGCGTCCGGTTTCGCCAACGCTAAACGGCGGAAAATTGTAATGCAGCATGAAGCGCTTGGACGTCTCGGGCTGCAATCCGTCCAGGATCTGCTCGTCCATTTTTGTTCCTAGCGTGGCGGTGGTCAGGCTTTGTGTTTCGCCACGCGTAAACAGGGCCGAACCATGGGTCCGCGGCAACAAGCCGACCTCGATGGTGATCGGGCGAATATCCGTCAGACCCCGGCCGTCCAGACGCTTTCCTTCGTCCAGGATCGTCCAACGCATCGATTCTTTTTCGATGTCGTGAATGACGCCGTTGATTGCGGTATCCTGTTCCGGGTATTTCTCTGCAAGTGCGGTTGTGACCTCCGTATAGACCGTCTCCGTGCGTTTGGAGCGCTCTTCTTTGGCAAGGACCGTTTTGCTGAGCTCCTTCAGTTTGCCCTCGCACAGAGCTTTGACATCGTTGACCAGGCCGTCGGGAATCGACGGGAGCACGATCTCCCGCTTCGCCTTGCGGATCGCCTTGGCGAGCTCGACTTGAGCCCGGCACAGCTCCCGGATGGCGGAGTGGGCGACGTTGATGGCGGCAATCATGTCGGCTTCGGATATTTCTTTCGCCTCTCCCTCGACCATGACGATGGAATCGTCCGTACCGGCAACGGTAACGTCCATATCGCTACGATCGAGTTCCTCGTATGTCGGATTAATGACATATTGTCCGTCGACGCGTCCCACTCGTACTTCGGCGACTGGTCCGTCGAACGGAACATCCGAGACCATCAATGCAGCTGACGCCGCGCAGGCGCCGAGGACATCGCCGTCGTGCTGGCGGTCGGAGGAGTAGACGGTGACGATAACCTGCGTTTCGTTCCGGAAATCCTTCGGGAACATCGGGCGGATGGGTCTGTCAATAAGCCGGGCCGAGAGGATCTCCCGTTCAGACGGACGTCCCTCGCGTTTGAAGAAGCCCCCCGGAATCTTTCCGGCAGCGGCCGTCTTTTCCCGATACTCCACCTGGAGCGGGAAGAAATCTACGCCTTCCCTGGGTTCACGTGCGCACACGACGGCCGCGAGGACCATCGTGTCCGCATATTGCACCATCACTGCGCCGTCCGCCTGCTTGGCGAACCGGCCTGTCTCAAACGTGAAGGTCTTTCCGTTGAGTGTAAGTTCCTGCGTGTGTTTCATGGATCCTTCCTATGTACGCACGGACGTCGTTACGTCCGCGGGGCACCGCTTACTTGCGGATATCCAGTTCCTGGATGATCTTGCGGTACCGGGTGATGTCTTTTTTCATGAGATAATCGAGAAGCCGGCGGCGCTTGCCGACAAGCTTCAGCAGTCCAAGTCGCGAATGATGATCGTGACCGTGGCCTCCGAGGTGCGGAGAAAGGCTGTTAATATGAGCGGTGATGACGGCGATCTGGACCTCGGGAGTGCCGGTATCTCCGGGTTTCTTCCCGTACTTCGTGATCAATTCCGTCTTTTGCTCTTTCGTGATTGGCATAACTACTCCGTATAAATAATTGGCTATGGAAATGCACGATACCTTAAACTGTGACTCTTGTGCCTATTGGCAAGAATGCAAAAGTGAAGGTCAATTCTAAGCCGTTGATCACACTACAAACTGACGCACCAGCACTTTCGCCTGTTCGCGGTCGAGATCCATCTGTTTGATCAACTCATCTGCACCGTCAAATCGCCGTTCATCCCGGAGGCGCTGAAGAAACGTCATCGTCAGCCGCTTTCCGTAGAGTGCTCCCTCAAAATCAAGAATGTAGACTTCGACGGTTCGGGCGCCTGTGGGTCGAAACGTCGGCCGGGTTCCAATGCTCGCGAGACCGAACCTGGACTTTCCGTCTCCGAGATCCACGCTGACGAAGTAAATGCCGTCGTGCGGGATCAATTTCTTTGCGAACTCCGGCGAGATGTTCGCCGTGGGATATCCCAGCGAACGTCCCCGTTTGTCCCCTTCCACCACAGTCCCGGTCACGGCATAAGGACGTCCCAGGAACCGCGCCGCCCGCGTCACATCTCCTTCGAGAAGCTGTTCGCGGATGACTGAACTGCTGACGGGAACATCATCCACGTTTACCTGTTGCACCGCCGTGATGGTGAACGTGAATTCCCTTCCCAGCGCAAGTACGGCTTCGATGCTGCCCTCACGGTCTCTTCCAAAATGGTGATCGTACCCTTCCACCATTTCGCTGACCCCCGTACCACGAACAAGATAGTTTAGGATGAAGTCGCGCGATGAAAGACGCGAGAATTCATACGTGAACGGAACGACGAGCATGACGTCGATCCCAAGGTCCTCACAAAGCGCGCGACGCTCTTCCGTCGAGGTCAGACACAGCACCGGCTTTTCCGGCCGGACGATCTCGCGTGGATGCGGGTCGAACGTCACCAGGATGCTTCTTCCCTTCCTGTCTCGCGCACGTTCGATGACGTCCTTCAGGATCTCCCGGTGGGCCAGGTGGACGCCGTCAAACGAACCGACCGTGACAACGGAATTCCGGTCGTAGCCAACCTCTTCAAGACGTCGGGCGAACTTCATACGTTTCTGCATGCAACAATTGCCGCGCTTCTTCGAGTTGTTCCATCGTCCAGGCATCGCCGACGCTCCAAGGACCCACGCGAGTGCGCCGTAATGACGTTAGAGTTGCACCGCAACCGAGCCGCTCCCCGATATCATGAACAAGCGACCGGACGTACGTACCTTTCGAACACACAAGCCGGAAGTGCACGTCGGGCAGAGAAACTTGTGTGGTTTCAATGGCTGAGATGTCGACCTGCCGGGGGACTCTTTCTATCGACTTCCCCTGACGGGCGTATTTGTAGAGCGCCCGACCTTTATATTTCGCCGCCGAATACATGGGCGGCATTTGGTCCTGAGGTCCCAGGAAAGCTTTCACCGCCTCCTCTACGACCGCGGACGAAATGTGACTCCAAGGTCGTTCTTCCTCAACGGGAGTCTCCATGTCAAACGATGCGGTTCGTATGCCCAGTCGAAACGTCCCGATATACTCTTTGTCGTATCCGACATACGTCGTAATCAGCTTTGTCTTGGGGCCCGTGCAGAGCACGAGCAGCCCCGTTGCAAGAGGGTCAAGCGTACCGGCATGGCCGATCTTCCGGATGTGGAACAGATTGCGGACCTTGCGAACCACATCGAACGACGTCCAGGCCTGAGGCTTGTCAACCTGCAGCACTTCTCCAAGCACGTTAAAATCCCAGCTCTGCGTCATGACGTTGAATCATCGTCCTCTGATCGGGAGCGCTCTTCGTCGTGGATCTTCTTGAAGATCGCCTCCAGGTTCATGGCGCGGTCCATGGTATCGTCCAGGACGAACATGATCTCGGGCGTGAACCTCAGACGGACGGCGCGGCCGATCGTGGAACGAACGACCTGTTTCTGTTCTTCGAGCAGGGTCAACGACTTTTTCTTGCGTGCGTCATCGCCAAATACGCTCACAAAGATGCGCGCCTGCCGAAGGTCCGGTGTCATCCGCACTTCGGTGACGGTCATGAACCCGAATTCTTCCATGCTGAAGCGGCGTTGAAACAATTGCCCGACCTCCTCCTTGATAACGGAGGCAACGCGTTCCGATCGAAGTGACACGACACACCCGTTAATCCAATTTCCGTTTCGTTTCTACGGTACGGTATGACTCGATCACATCACCGACCTTGACGTCGTTGAAGTTCTCGAGGCTGATGCCGCACTCAAAGCCTTGCTCGACTTCTCGCACATCATCTTTGAATCGCTTCAGGGACGCGAGCGTTCCGTCGAAGATCTGTATGGCATCGCGGACAAGCCGAACACGGCTGTTGCGGTTGATCTTCCCCTCCCGGACGAAGCATCCTGCGATAGTTCCGACCTTGGAGATCTTGAAAATGTCCCGGACTTCGACGGTCGACGTCACCTCTTCGCTGACGGTTGGCGCCAGCATGCCCTCGAGAGCGTTTTTCACGTCATTGATGGCATCGTAAATGATGCTGTACAGGCGGATGTCGATGTCTTCCTGCTCCGCAAGCTGTCGGGCTTTGAGATTCGGCCTCACATGGAAGCCGATAATGATCGCCTGAGAGGCAACGGCCAATAACACGTCGGATTCGGAAATGCCACCCACGGCCTTATGGATGACCTGCACGTTTACTTCACCGGTTGACAGCTTCATGAGGGAGTCGGACAGGGCTTCCGCCGAACCGTCCACGTCCGCCTTGACGATGATGGGAAGATCGCGGACCTGTCCTGTCTTAATCTGCTGCGAGATATCGTCCAGCGTGACGCGCCGGTTTTGACGAAAATCCTGTTCCCGCTTGAGCTGCTGGCGACGATTGCTGATCTCGCGCGCTTCCCGCTCGTCGTTCATGACGATGAGAGGATCACCGGCCTGAGGAATTCCTTCGAATCCGATGAGCTGGACCGGCTGCGACGGCTTGGCATGTTCGACTCTCCCGCCACGTTCGTCAAACATGGCGCGAATGCGTCCGCTCCAAATACCGCAGACAAACGCATCGCCGACATTGAGCGTACCCTTTTGCACCAGTACGGTCGCCGTGATCCCTTTTCCCTTGTCCAACTCCGCTTCGACCACGGCGCCACGTCCCAATCGGTCAGGGTTGGCCTTCAGCTCGAGCACTTCAGCCTCAAGGAGGATCTTCTCAAGCAGCAACTCAACGTTCTTTCCAGAACGGGCCGAGAGAGCAACCACTTGGTGCTTACCACCGTAATCTTCAACTAGCAAACCACGGTCGGCCAGTTGTTGTTTGATGCGGTCGGGGTTCGCGTCCGGCTTATCGATCTTGTTGATGGCAACGATCATCGGCACATTCGCAGCTTGCGCATGGCTGATGGCTTCGATCGTCTGTGGCATCACGCTGTCGTCCGCGGCAACAACGAGGACGACGATATCGGTGACCTGTGCGCCGCGGGCGCGCATGGCCGTGAAGGCCTCGTGACCCGGCGTATCGAGGAAGGTGATCTGCTTTCCGTTCGGAAGCGAGACTTCGTATGCTCCAATGTGCTGAGTGATGCCTCCCGATTCTCCGGCCACAACGTTCGCGCGTCGAATGTAGTCGAGCAACGACGTTTTGCCGTGATCGACGTGCCCCATAATGGTCACAACAGGGGCGCGCGGCTTCAGGTCCTCCGGTTCATCGGCTTCATCGCGCAATTCGTCGGAAGCGAATTCATGCTGGAAATCGATGTGGAACCCGAACTCATCTGCGACGAGCGTGATCGTATCCTTGTCCAAACGCTGGTTGATTGACACCATGATGCCGAGTGACATGACTTTCTGGATAACCTCTGCCACGGTCACTCGCATCATATTTGCAAGCTCGCCCACGGTGACAAATTCCGTCATCCGAAGCTGGGACTTGTCCCGTTCGATCTGTTCCAGGATCTGTCGCTCTTCTTCTTCCCGTTTCTCCTTCTTTCGCTTCTTGATGGCCGCGCGCGACGTTGCGGTATCGTCGGTCATCTCCGAGAGGGTCTCGCGAATGGCCTTGTCCACGGCGATCTCGCTGACCTCTGCGCGTCGACCTTTCTTCCGCTTCTTTCCCTTGGCTCCCTCCTCTTCGTCGGCGAGCGCGGTCGGCTTCGCTTTGACAACCTCTGCACGAACCTTCTTCTTTTTCTTCTTCTTTTTCTTGTCTTCTTCGGATTCAACCGGGGCGGCCGGTTTCGGTTTGACAAGGTCCATCTTGCCCTTGATCGTCAATCCTCTGCCGGAACGGGCCTGCAACGTTTCGAGTGGTGACCGGACTCGATTGAGGTCTGGGGAGGCGGGCGCTGTTGCTGAGGGCGGAACGGGTTCTTCGGTCGGTGAGGTTGCAGCGGCCGCGATTTCCGCGGGTACTTCCGCTGGCGCAACGTGTTCTTCTGTCGCAGTTTCAGGAAGGCTTTCCGTCGGGACTTCGACGACAGGTTCAGCGACCGTGACTTCTGCCTCCGCGGGAAGCTCTGTCGCCGCTTCTTCGGGTTTTGCCGGCGCCTCGTCCTTTGCCGCCTTTTTCTCGGATTTGTCGGACGGCTCTTTTTTGCGCGACGTGCGGAATTCCTGAACCTTGCGCTGATGCCGTTCTGCGACGTCCCGCTCCTTTTTGAAATGCGCCATGACCGCATGAATCATGTCGTCGGTGGCGACACTCATATGGTTCTTCGCATCGAATCCCTTCTTATGAAGGAATTCCAGGATGGTCTCGCTGGCCAGGTTGAGCTCTTTGGCCAGATTGTAGATCTTGACCTTCTTTTCAGCCATTGCGTGTGTTTTTGTCAGCCGGCCGTGGTGGTCGATCGTTTATTCGCGTTCCTTTTGTCCTTCATCGTCGGTGGATGCGTCCTGACCGGAAACTTCCGGTTGGGGCGCAGCAGGAACTTCCGGAGATGATTCTGGTGTTTCAGCAGACGGTTCCGCCGGAGATGCTTCGACAGTGACAGCTGTCGCAGCCGGCTCCACCAAACGGGCTGGTGCAGCGGTCGTCGCCGAAGGGACCCCTGAATTCTCCTCCTCATTCTCGACTTCCGCTTCTTCCAATCCCTTCTTTAACATTTCGAGGATCTCTTCGATTTTCTGCGTTTCCACGCCAAGCGTGGCGACAAGTTCTTCCTTTGAAGTCTCGATGACGTCGCGGACCGATTCGTACCCCTCGTCGAAGAACTTGTGGAAGAGAACGTCGCCGAGCTCCTCGCGGAATTCGGACAGGTCCATGTCGTACTCTTCTTCCTCTCCGCCCTCCTTCAGGACTTGAATGTCGAACCCGGTGAGCTTCGATGCAAGGCGCACATTTTGTCCCCCCCGGCCGATGGCAAGCGACACCTGGTCCTGGGCGAAGAGCACGGCAGCCTTCTTTGCTTCCGCTTCAACGTTGATCTCCTTCACTTTTGCGGGCGCCATGGCCCGCTGAATGAAGACGGAGATATCGTCGGAGAAATTGATGACGTCGATATTTTCGTTGTTCAGCTCGCGCACGATCGCATGGATTCGAACGCCTTTCATACCGACGCACGCGCCGACGGCATCAATCCGTTCGTCGTGCGATTGCACTGCGACCTTCGCACGGTCACCCGGTTCGCGTGCGATCCGCTTGATCTCGATGATGCCGTCATAGATCTCGGGGATCTCGATCTCGAACAATCGCATCAGGAATTGCGGGTCGGTACGTGATATGATCACGGTCGGGTTGCCGGAGCCCTTGCGGACCTCTTTGACCACGGCGCGGATGGTGTCCCCTTTCTTGTACCGTTCCTTATAGATCTGCTCGCTGCGGGGCAGGATGAGCTCGTTCTTGTTGTGCATAACGAGGATCTCCCCGCGTCCCTTGCGGATCTGGTAGATCTCTCCGACAACAATCTCGCCGACGGCGGTCGAGTATTCGTTGTAGATCGTCTCCCGCTCGATCTCCTTGATGCGCTGGTTCAGGTTTTGCTTGGCGCTGATGACCAGCCGGCGGCCGAATTCAACCATCGGAACGATCTCGACGTATTCTTCGCCCGCACTCATGGTCTCGCCGGAGCGGGACTTGGCGTCTTTTACGGAGATCTGCGTGATCGGGTCGGTCACCTCATCGACGACGTCCTTTTCCAGGTAGATCTCGATGTCCCCTTTGTCCATGTTGACGACGATATCGTACTTCGCGGTGAGGCCGTACTTCTTCTTGACCATCATGCCGAAGATATCTTCGATAATGCCGATCAGAATGTCCCGGTCGATCCCTTTTTCGCGGGCCATCGACGCGAACGATTCAACGATCTCGTGATTCATTGACTCCTCCAAATACTGCTGTCATGCGCAATTACCACGGCAGAATTTCCTTGCATTCAAGTATGTCTTCATAGGCGACCGTGACTGCTTCGCTGTGTTCCTGCGTAATTGTCACGCGCGACCCTTCCACGCCTGCGAGCGTCCCCTGTAGTTCATGCTCCTGTTCCCCCGACCGGTAGCGCAGACGGTAATGACGGCCGATATTCTTGCGGTATTGACGCAGGAGACGAAGCGGGCGGTCAATGCCGGGCGAGGATACCTCAAGCCGGTACGGACCTTCGGGAACGCGGGCCCCTTCCAGGGCTTCGCCAATGCCGCGACTGAGCTCCGCGCACTGGTCGATCGTAATGCCTTCATCCGTGTCCGCAAGGACCAGGATGACCTTGTCGCGTCGTTCGCTTTTCAGAACAACGTCGATCAGGAAGGCGCCCCGGCCTTCTATGACGGGCGCGATAAGGGATGCGATGGTTTCGCGGAGTTCTTTCACAGCAAAAAAAATAGCCCGTTACAGCGGGCTATTCCATAACGTCTAAATATATACATATCAAGGGCCAAACGCAAGCCCTTTCAAGTAGCAACGTCAGTTGCTCAAAACCCCGCATGCCGAAAATAGTGCAGAAACGCGACTTGGTCAGCACCTCTTGCGCAATCCAAAGACTTGCTCAGAAACGAATTATTGAGAAGTCAAACTGAGCTTTATGATTGAACCGTCTAACCGGTTTCTCCGCACTCGGCACTCCGAACTGAGCACTTGGCTCGGTAGCTTTCCACCGCTTCCCTCATCCCGCATCACGCTTCCCCAATCAGCCCTTCCACAATCCCAACATTCCATCATTCCCGCTCTACCATTATCCACGGATCGACAGAAAGTTTTTCAAGAGATCTTTCCCGAACTCCGTTGCAATCGACTCGGGATGAAATTGCACTCCAAAAACACGGAATCGCTTGTGCTGAACTCCCATGACGATACCGTTTTCGGTCCAGGCTGTCACTTCCAGATCGTGTGGCATTGTGTTCCGGTCGACGATCAACGAGTGATACCGGGTCGCGTTGAACGGCGACGGTATGCCGACGAAGATCCCACGTCCCGTGTGATGGATCTTTGAAGTCTTGCCGTGAACGATCTCCGGAGCTCGCACGACACTTCCGCCATATGCCGCACCGATCGACTGATGTCCAAGACAGACGCCAAGGATCGGGATCTCGGGCCCGAATGACTTGATAACATCGACGGAAATTCCGGCTTCCTTCGGCGTGCAGGGTCCGGGTGATATAACAATGGCCGAAGGGGTCATGCGGCGGATATCCTCCAAGCTCACTGCGTCATTCCGGACAACCTTTTGTTCTTCATTCAACTCTCCCAAATATTGGACGAGATTGTACGTGAAGGAATCGTAGTTGTCGATCACGAGCGTCATACCGTAGAATCCCCCGTTGAAGACGTTGACTCCTCTACCGCTCTCAGCGTTGCACCGAGTTTTTCCATGGTCTCCTGATACTCCCGCTCCGGCCGCGAATCCGCCACAATGCCCGCCCCCGCCTGCAGCGACACCATGCCAGCATGTGCGACGATGGTGCGAATGGCAATGCAGGAATCCATGTTGCCGGAAAAGTCTATATAGCCGACAGCTCCTCCATAGACTCCTCTGCGTATCGGTTCCAGTTCAGCGATGATCTCCATTGCCCTGATCTTCGGGGCTCCGCTCAGTGTTCCAGCGGGAAAACACGCGTAGAGCGCATCCAATGCCGTGACATCGGGTCGGAGCTCACCACTGACCGTCGACACCAGGTGCATGACGTGCGAAAAAGCTTCCACGGACATGAATTCGTCCACCTTCACCGATCCGTACGCGCAGATCCGTCCGAGGTCGTTCCGTCCCAGATCGACCAGCATGAGATGTTCTGCCCGCTCCTTTTCGTCCTCAGAGAGTTCCTTCCGCAACGCTTCGTCCTCCGTCTTCGAAGCTCCCCTACGGCGTGTTCCCGCGATCGGTCGCGTTTCCACTCTTTTCCCTTCAACACGAACCAGCATCTCAGGAGACGACCCGATGATGGAAAGTCCGTCCATGTCGATGTAGTACATGTACGGGGAAGGATTGATCCTTCGCAAGTTCCGATACAGTGTGAACGTATCGCCCGAAAAGGGCCGGCGGATGCGCTGTGATAGCACGACCTGGAAGATGTCCCCTGCCCGGATGAAATCTTGCGATCGCCGGACCCAGGACTCGAACTGCTCCCGGGGCGTTGCGGTGACCCGCACATCGGACGAACGGGGAGATAACAACGGAGGTTGAAGAGGACTGAGCAGGCACGTCCGCAGGCGTTCGATTTCTGCGATGGCCTTGTCGTATTCGCTTCGGATAAGCTTCGGCGAACGCTCCCCTTCCGGAATGTAACCGTTGGAGACTAGAAAGACCTCTCGCCGAACATTGTCAAAGATCAGGACCGTGTCGCAAAACAGCAGACTCGCGTCAGGAAGGTCAGTATCATCGACCTTAGCGCACGGAACGTCCTCAACGAGCCGGATAGACTCGTAGCCGAAATAGCCGACAGCTCCACCGGTAAGACGCGGAAGACCCGGTACGTGAACGGTTTTGAAGTGCCGGAAGATGGAATTAAGAGCTTTCAGAGGATGGTCGTTCGGCGAGACGAGTTTTGGCAGAACGCGAACGTCCTCATGACGGATGTCGATCTCGAACGATCGTCCGTGAATGCGAAACACCATGAAGGGATCGACGCCGATGAACGAATACCGGCCGATCGACTCTCCTCCTTCGACGCTTTCGAGGAGAAAACTGAACGGAGAAAGGGAACGGAGCTTCAGGTAAACGGAAACGGGCGTCTCTGTGTCCGCCAGAAGTGTATCGAACACGGGGACAACATTGCCGGTTACGGAGAGACGCTCGAAGTCTTTAAAGGCTAACATTCGTTCTCAAAATAATTTGCCACGAAGTCACGAAGACACAAAGGAAACACTGAATGTGAATCTTTCCTTCGTGAATTTGCCCGTCCTCGGCCTCGACCAGCGGTTCGACCCTTCGGTGAACTCAGGGTCGCTCTGAGCGACCGTAGGGAGTCGAAGGGCGACTTGCCTATCGGCTCGCTCGCCATTCCGAGCTTGCCTACGGCGGGTAAACTCCGTCGAGGGACCTCGGGCGAGGTCGGGATGTCGTTGTGGTCCTTCTTGTTTCAAAGTCTTCGAAGTATTACTCAATGTCGGTCGGGTGAGGCAATGAACTCGCAGTTGCGCCCCTCAAACTTGACGACCCGGGAACGAAAGTCTTCGGGAACCGGTACGGGCTTGTCGGTTTTCGGGTCGAGCCACACGTGGTACGCCACATTTTCCGCTACAGCCTCTCCGGTATCTGCACGCTCCATGAGCCCTTCCATGGCAAAGCTGGTGTTCTTTATGAAGGCGATGCGTGTGCGTACGGTTAAGAGTTGGTCGAACAACGCCGGCGCCTTGTAGTTGATCTCATTTCTGACGAGCACGACTTTTGAAGCTCCGTTGATCATGTTGAGATCAATCTGCGCGCCGATGTTCTTCAGGTATTCAACGCGCCCCACTTCGAAGTAGAGAAGATAGCTACCGTTATGGACAATACCCTGCCAGTCCACTTCGTAGTTGCGAACGCGGAGCTGGTTGGAAAAAGAGAACTTTGAGGCTTCCATGGTTGGGCGCACACCTAGTGGACCATTGTTGAATCAAACCGCGAATGAACGCTCATAAACGCGAGTAAGTATTATGTATAACAACCAAAAATCACTACCCAAAACGGCTAACGGTTTTGCAATTAGCGTACATTCGCGGTCGTTTACTTTCTTACGCGCCGAATTCCATCGCAATCGCGTTAGCGGCCATACGTACTTCCGCTTGTGACACATCCAGATGCATGACGGCGCGGACGGTGTGGCGGTCCATGTCGGAAAGGAGGACGCCGCGCGCTTTCATTCTCGCTATGACGGCCGATGCATCGAGCCCTGATTTCGAGACATCCACTGCGACAATGTTGGTCTGTACGGACTTCATGTCGACCGAAAATCCTTTGACGCCACCGACGATCTCTGCATAGGTCCTGGCCTTTTCGTGGTCTTCGGCAAGGCGGTCAACATTGTTCTGCAAAGCAAAAAGAGCACCTGCGGCGATGATGCCGGCCTGACGCATTCCACCACCAAGTATCTTGCGAACCTTGCGCGCTTTGGTGATCAGCTGTCGGGAGCCCGCGACTGCAGATCCCACCGGTGCGCCAAGTCCTTTCGAAAAGCAGACAGACACAGTATCTGCGCAGGCCGCGAAATCCCGAGGTTTCACGCCCGATGCCACGCTTGCATTCCAAAGCCTCGCTCCGTCCACATGAAGTGAAAGTCCCTTTGACGTGGTCATGGAACGAAAGGCCCTAAGCGTTTCGAGCGGTACAATCGTTCCCCCCGCTTTATTGTGTGTGTTCTCCAGACAGATCAGGCGAGTCGGAGGCATATAATACGCAGACCCGCGAATGAGATCTTCCACTTGCGCAACCGTTGGCACTCCCCGTTCACCGGCGACTTGTCGCAGCTGCACTCCCGATATAATCGGCGCAGCAGCGGTTTCGTACTGTAGAATGTGTGCACCAGCTTCAACGATTACTTCATCTCCGGGCTGCGTCTGAATTTTCAGCGAGATCTGATTCGCCATGACACCGGTCGGAACGAAGAGCGCCGCTTCCTTTCCCAACACTTCTGCTACAGTCTCTTCGAGGCGACGAACGGTCGGGTCTTCGCCAAACACGTCATCCCCCACCTCTGCATCGGCCATAGCTTTCCGCATGGCGGGGGAAGGCTTGGTGACGGTATCGGAACGTAGGTCAATCATAGATCAGGAAAGAAAACAGTTCGTATTTCTTCAGCGCCGCAAAATTCGCACTCTGTCTAGCCCGTCGCCTCCGGAGATGTTCCACGAATTCACACGAATGATACACGAATTAGCACGAATGAAAGATTAAGTTCTGACAATTCGTGACCATTTGCGTCAAAACTATAGACAGCATTCATGTTCATTAGTGGACAACTCCTATAAATCGCGCTTCACCCAACTCGACTCACCTCAGAGCCAACTGCATGCCTGGTTTACGGTGAAGCAGTCAATAACCAACAACCAACAAGGAACAACCAATGAACAAGTGCGATTGTTTCGAAAGCCAAAAAGATATCCACTAAGGGCCACGAGACACACGAAGGAAGAAATATATTCACCTTACCTTAGTGCCCCTTCGTGCCCCGGCTCTACCTCGCCTTAGTGGCCCTTCGTGGAAGAATCTTTACCGGCCGCGACCAAGTCGCTTGAACGCAACGAACATACTCAGAACTCCTGCCCCAAACAAATTCACAAGACCGACAACGTCGCCGTGGCGGACATAGAACGTCTCGTCCGTTCGTGGTATGACTACCCCCACCCATGCAGCCCGTTCGTAAAGTCTGGACCGCCGGACGATCCTTCCGTTCGGATCGACGATTGCCGAAACGCCTCCGTTTGCGCACTGGACGATCCACCGGCGATTCTCTGCCGCACGGATAGACGCGAACGCCACATGTTGATACGCCCCAGAGGTTCTGTCCCACCATGAGTCATTTGTAATGACGGTCAGTACTTGCGCCCCTTTGCGGGTGAATTCGCGCACATAGTTTGGATAGACCGACTCATAGCAGATCATGACGGACAATCGGACAGAATCACCGGCACGCGTTCCGACGGTGTACACAGTAGTGTCTTTTCCCATTCCCCAACTGCTTATTCCGACCCCCCATTTCAGCGGTTCGATGAGAAAGCGGAATGTCTCGGCGTATGGCAATCGTTCAGCAAAGGGAACAAGGATGACCTTCTTATAGACAGGTCCGACGTTGCCGCTTGGGTCTATGAGCGTCGCCGAATTGTACGATTCATAGTAAGTATCCGAACCTGCAATCGGTTTGGCAGTCACCGGGGCCTCTGACTTCGCAAAGAACAGAACATGTGGAAGTCCGGTCATCACTGTGGCCTCGGCGTCGCGGGCAACAGATTTTACGTGGTCGAGATATGATCGATAGCCGGGCAGGAGCATCCAAACAGGGATGGCGGTCTCGGGCCACACCACAAGGTCGGGCCGTTCGGAAAAGAGAGTTCGCGTCAACGAATCCAGTAGGAGCATCTGGCGTTCATACGACGTCCATTTGTCCGTCGAGTTCATCCCCCATTTTTCCCAAGGATCGACATCGGGTTGCACAATCCCCACACGCGTTGGCGGAAGGACGTTTCCACGATCGACGTCGTCCATTCTCAACGATCCCCACAAGAGCGGTGCAACGTACACGGTTATCATAGCTGCTGCGAGCCCGAAAGTTCGTCCGCGAGAAGCCGGCCAGCGCCCCTCGGCGACTTCCATGAGGGCCAAATAGGCAAGAACGTTGAACGCCAGGAGGTGGAGCGTCAATCCCTGGACTGACGTGAACTCGGCCATTTGGATCCTGAGGATATCGTTGGCCTGACTGTTCCCGACAGAGATCCACGGAAAACTGAATTCACCCCGTGCATGGAAGTATTCGAAAGCGGTCCAGAAGCAAACGAACCCTATCAACCCAATAATGCGACCTGCCTTACGACGGGAATACCAAGCGGCGAGGACGAACGGCAAGAGAAAGAACGGATGTAGGAGCAAGAGTCCACCACCGGCGACCATCATCCAACCGTCATTGGCGTGCGTGAACCCTCCGGTCCAGTAGACGGTTGTCGCGTGAAAGACCATCAGGAAAAAATAGGTGAACCGGGCCATACGCCAACCGGATGCCTCGGCATCGAGGACCGTGAAGAATGGAATAAAGGCGATGAATGCGAGGGACGAAATGGGAGAGGGCGGGAACGACAGTCCCAGGAGCAGCCCCGACAGCACGGACCGTGCAACGGGAGATGTGTAAAGTCGCGAAAGAAGAGTCTGTGCGTCCATGTCAATCGGCCGGACGACCTAACGTCCGTCGACCTTCCGGCGGAGGATCATCTTTTCCGCCCACATCCCGGCCCACAAGATTGCCATAGCTCCGAGCGTCCCAAGGGCGGCCCCGCCCAGGACGTCGAACGGATAATGCGCCCCGACATAGATACGCGAGTATGCGACGAGGAAAGCATAACCGAGCAGATACCACAATACCCGGGGGAAAAAAAATCCAAGAACAATCGCCCCAGCGAACGAATTCACAGCGTGTGAGGAAGGAAACGATTTCCCGGGACCGCAGTCGACGAGCATTCGCACTTCAGCCAGTTCCTGACACGGACGCGGACGGTCGACGAACGATTTGATCAGTCCGCTGTTCACTTGATCCGTAATGATAATGGTGATCACGAGCATAGCGATCGCGCGGCGTCCTCTCTCCCCTCCCTTCCAGAGTCCCCAGACGATCAGCGCTCCAACAACGGCCAGCATCAGCGGCTGTTTGTTAAGGTCGGTCAGGAACGGCATGACGACGTCGAACACGCTGTTGGTCCACACCTCGTTGATCCTGTGGAACAGCGAAATATCCAGTGCGTAGAGTGCTTCCATCATTGCGGATTCGCGGGTCCGTTTGAGTTCGTCGACGACCGTCGCAGATAGAATCTGTACAGAAGATACCCTGCGAAGAAGAGCACGACGACGATGGTGACCGTCCGTCCGTATGCCGCAAGATAGTCGCCGATCTCCCTCCAATTCGTCCCGAGGGCGTCACCCGACGTTACGAGGATTGCGTTCCAGGCGAGAGCGCTGAAGAAGGAAAGGAGAACACATGTCGTCAAGGAAAGATCGGACATCCCGGCGAAGAACGACACAACCGCCCGCGTTCCCGCGAGAAACCTGTTGGCTACGACGACCCAATAGCCATAGTGTCGAAACCAGTTCTCGACTTTCGTCACCTGGTCGACGGGAATGAATTTGAAACGTCCGGTTTCGAGTATATGCGAACCGATCCATCCTCCAATACGGTACATCGCAAGAAATCCAAGCGTGCTTCCGACCGTTGCGGAAAGCGTCAGCGTAACAGCATCCACCCTGCCGCCTGCGGCGAGAGATCCCGCCGCGACAACGACGACGTCACTCGGAAACGGTGGAAAGATATTCTCGATGAATGCGATACATCCGACGGAAGCATACACCCAGATCGGGTCGAGTTGAGAAAGCGTTTCGAAGAGTGCTTCCACGGTCAGCGCGTCGAAGTAATCAGTGCGATGGCCATGGCGGCACAGCCTTCGGAGCGGCCGAGGGTGCCGAGCAGCTCGTTGGTGGTGGCTTTGACGGAGACCGAACGCGCCGGAATTCCGATCGTTCGGGCGATCCGGGCCTCCATCGACCGTGTGCGGGCTCCGATCTTCGGATATTCGAGGATCACTGTTGCATCGATGTTCACGACTCCATAGTGTTTTGACTCCAAGAGCGCAGCCACCTGTTCTAGGAGCTTTAGACTGGATATTCCTTTGTACTTGGATTTTGAATTGGGAAAATGTTTGCCGATGTCTCCCAATGAAGCGGCGCCGAGCAATGCATCGCAGACAGCGTGGAGCACTACGTCGGCATCCGAATGACCTTTCAGAGAAACGGTTGATGGGATGGAGACTCCACCCAGAACGAGACGACTGCCCGGAACGAGGCGGTGGATGTCGTAACCGAAGCCGACGCGGATGCTAGTTGATATCGATGGTTTTGGCAACGTCGTTTTATGGTGTAGAGATTGGGAAGAAACAAACCACTAATGAGCGCGAATGCACGCGAATATAGAGGTATTCCTAAAACGCTTTCCTATTGACGATTCACTATTCACCAAAACATTATTCGCGCCTGCCATCTTTTTGGCGGGTTCATTCGCGTGTATTCGCGGTTCAATCTTTCAAAACGCCAAGACTTGGCGTTATTGCACATCAAACCCCGAAAACTTCCCTGTCGGTTCTTCCCACTCGATCGATATACCCGTCACCATGGCAGAACGAGGTCCGGTACGCGCGAGCGACATAAGTTGCTCCAAAACCTCTTTCGAACCTTCGGCTACGATCTCCACATCGCCGTTCGGACGGTTGCTTACCGAGCCGCGAAGAGCGAGAGCTCTCGCTTTCGTTTGGATGAAATAGCGATATCCGACACCCTGCACAAGTCCAGTGACGACGCAATGAACACGAGCATTCATCGAGCGGTTAACATAGTAAGGGGTGGGGCGAAATGCAAAAAGGGCAAGCACCAATTTTCAATAGCCAAATACCAAACAAGCATCAATAGCCTTATGGTGAAGAACGATGTTGAATTTCCAATACACAAGAAGTGTGTCTGTATGGACAGAAATCGCCTATGAAGTGCCGTGTAAGAAACGAGCAGCGATCGTTTTGGCATATGCCAGATCGCGCCCGGAGATGTTTTGTGCCACCGCGATCCAATGTAAAATCTCTGATTCGGCAATATTTGCCCGATGAGCCCCGCGTACATGCGAAAGGAATTGCTTGTGGAGCCCCTGAGTTGCAAGGACTGTCATCGTGACCAGTTCACGCGTACGAAAGTCGAGGCCGGGACGACTGAAAACGGTACCGTAAACGTCCCGCAGGATCCACTGCGGCAAAAACGAGGAGACGGCCTTGAGTCTCTTGAGAACGATCGGGGCTTGTTCTCCATATACAGCCAAGAAGGTCTTCTTCCCACGGACATGTGAAGGTTTAAAGAATGTGAGTGGAATGGCGCCCGCAGAATGCGAAAGTCTTTCAAGGGCGTCGAGCGTTGATGGGACTCCGAGTAGCAAAGCGAGATGCAGAATGGTCTCAGAGGCGTCCTTGATGGAGACGATCTCTCGCTTGAGGGTCCGCCGTATCAGACGGTCAGCTTCATCCCGGCATCCGACGGCGAGGAGGACCGCCAGGGTAACGAGAGTTCGTTCACGTGGAGGAAGGTCGGACATGTGAAAGAGCAAGAGTAAAAGAAATTGCCAGTACGACACCTCGCCCGACCGCTTGTAGGCACTTCATTCGGACGGGCGGGCAAGTCATTAAGAAAAGTTGGAAGTATTTAGCCGCAAAACATCGCATGAGTCACAAAATACTTTAGCACATTTTGCGCCTTTGTGCGGCGAGTCTATTCGAAGCAGATGGTCTCCTCAAACAAAAGTGGGACGGCGAAAATCACCGTCCCACTTTGCCGAACGTGCGGAAGGCGGGACTTGAACCCGCACGCCTTGTGGGCGCCACCCCCTCAAGATGGTGTGTCTGCCAATTCCACCACTTCCGCATACTAAGTGCAAAATGGAAAGTGTAGAGTAAGAACTGAAAAGATTGCTCGAGAAAAGACCACTTCCCATCAAACTGCATCATCAGTCTTCTCTCACAATCCATTTTGCTGATAGAAGTTAACGCTATGATGGGAGGATGTCAAGTTTGGGTGTTTTTCGTGGACAACTCTGACATACTCACGTCCCCGCGTTGCCGAACTTTATGGAAAGCATGGCTGGCAAAGAGTTCACCAGCGAATGAATGAGGATGCTTGCCAACAAGTTGTTGTTCGTCCGGACATACACTGTGCCAAGGATCAAGCCCATCGGTATCCCCTGCGCGCACGCAAGCCAAAGAGCCTGGGTAAAATCGCCATGCGAGGGCCACCGGGCATTCAGATAGGCATAAGGAACATGGTAAAGTCCGAAAAGGACCGACGTAATCACCACTGCAACCACCTTCGACGAGAACAATGCCTGGAGTCTTGTTTGCAGAAACCCCCGGAAAAAGAATTCTTCAGTCGACCCTGCCAGGAACAACATGAGGAGCAGCGATAAAGGAAAGAGATACAGCGCCTTTCCGGACAAAATGAGTTCCAGTATCCGGTCGCTGTTTCTGGACAAGAAGAACTGCAGTCCGCACAGCAGAAGACCGATGGGGGCCGCCCAGCCCAAGCCGTTCCGCAATGTGGATCTATCGATCCCGAATGAGTTCAAAATCTCCCGTATGCGATGCGGTGACGAGGAAATGGATCGTCGGATGTAGACACATGCTATGGGGATGGTGACCAACGAAATCCAGTGCAGAAATTCCCCTTCAAGGGAGTGGACCAGGTAGAACATGTAGACGGCAAAATACGCAAGCGCCCAAAGGGCTTCATTTCGCACGATGGGGTCGGGCGTCAACGTTCGTTCGGAATCCTGCACAAGTGATTCGTTCATTTTCATACGGGCGGTGCACACGGCTGTTACGCGGCAGTACGTATTCGCACATCTGCGCGCCTTGAAAGCGGTGGACAACAGGAAGGATTCTTCAGTACGACGCGGGGGACTTCGGCGAAGACAACGATGACCCTCAACGTGACTGCTATTTGATCACCAGCATTCTCTTTACTTGGATGAAACGCGTGTTAGGATTGTCAATTGAGACGGCCTCTATCCGGTAAAAATAAAGACCCGTGGGGACAGTCGCATTCCAAGCTATTTCGTGAAATGCAGCCGACATTTCGCCGTCAACAAGAACGGCAATCCTCTGGCCAAGAATGTTGAATACCTCCAGAAGCACCCGACCTCGCCCTGGCAGACCATATCGGATGATTGTCGACGGATTGAACGGGTTGGGATAGTTCTGATATATAATGTACTCTTGTGGAACAACGGATTGATTCCCTATACCCGTTGTCACTCCTATTCCAAGCAAAGCGATCGCGAGCGAAACACTGCCGGTATTTTCCACTGCATTGCTCACCACGTAGAGTGTGTCGGCATAAAACTTTATCGAGTCGGCATTGAACCACACACGCAGCTCGAACGATTCGGTATTCGACACCATTACGGGATAGCTGACGGCAAGTACACCGAAATTGACGGACTTCGTGTACACCGTGTCGACTCTGAGTGGATTGACCGAAACGTTCTCCAGATGCACGGACTGTGTGTCCTTCTGAACCGAGCCGAAATCCAAGCTCAACGGACTTGCGGATACGGTAGGTCGGGGAGAATCACCTCTCAAGGCTACGATTCCATATCCTCCATCCGATTCGATTCTGAGTGTGTCTATATGTGTCCCGTAACCATCCGGTGTAAAGCCCTCCACGTTGAAGCTGACGTTTAGAACTACGCTGTCGCCTGGAACTATCGCGAAGGGTGGCGTCCGGTCGACCATGAAGAGCGGCGCGACATACAGCATACTCGTCACAGTGAGCACGTTTACAGACCCATCGTTCCTGATAGCCAGAGTGGCATGAGCCGTATCTCTGAGGGCAACAGGCCCGAACATGAGTGATGATGCTGAGGTCCATAAGAACGGCGCCGGAGAGGCGCCAAAAAGAGGAATCTTTACCCAGGGGATTTGGCTATTGTTTCCTATCCACAGAGTATCGCTAAATGCTCCGATGCTTGTGGGATGGAATCTTACGGTCAGAGTGAGCGTATCCTGGCCAACACTGCCGTGCACGGGTTCAACACTGAAGGGAGGCCGCGTAAACACCGTATCCAACGCAAGCTCGTTTATGGAGTTGTTGCTGATCCTCACAAAAGCACTCCCGACCGAATCTCTGGTCACTTCGCCAAAGACGATATCGAGCACATCAGTTTCAACGCCGGGATAAGGCGAATTCCCCGACAAGAGAATGCGGCTGATACCCGCAACGCTCGAGATTACAATGGAATCGACATAGCTTCCGAATGAAGGAATGATGTCGGATGTCGGCGCGAAGAGGACTACGAGAGAAAGAGAGTCTCCGGGTCCCAGTCGAAAAGCTACTGCCGCATCTTCAACGCCAAAAGGCACCTGAGGATGAGCGAACGTGCCACTCAGAGTGTCGGTCGAAATCGAGCCATTCCGCAAAACGATGGAATGCTCGACCGATTGACCATGGGCGACCGGGCCAAACACTACCACAGAATCGCTCATCCAGAAATCGAAGACAGGCGATGCGATCAATGACGACACGATCATGAGAGCATTCGGGGAATACTGAGCACTTCCAGTCGAATACTGAACCGCCACGGTTTGGTATTCCGTGTCCGTTCCTTTTCGCCACACTTTCATGCCGACCAGCTCGCTTCCCCGAAGGCCGTCAATCGAGTCGGTCTGGTCGTTGTCACCCCAAACGGCCATCGCCGTGTTCTTCCCTTCCCATACGACGGCCCCGACACACAAGCCGGCCGGGGTAAAGGCACCGACCTCATCGCCAATGTCGAGCCCCTTTTCGCCAACGGTCGGATGGATCGAGTCCGGTATCACAATTGTGGCATTACTGCCGGTGAAAGCGGCAAACACAAAATGGACAGGAATGAGGACTGCAGCGGTTGAGAACCGGAATGCCTGCGACCACTCTCCCGCCCCCGCTTCGTTCAAGCCGCGAACTCTCCAAAGATATTGCGTTGCCGTCTGTAATGAACGGACGACACAGGAAGGAGAAGCCAGCGCGGAGTCATCGAAGACAAGCTGAGAGAACTCGATGTCCGCTGAGACCTGAAAATGATAACTCCCCGTGCCTGCAACCTCCGTCCACGAGAATTCGACTGTCGTAGGGAGGTCGCCTGTGCGGTCAGTCGGCACAAGAAGTTCGGGAGGCGGAGGGGGCGCGGTAGCCGTGAGTGCAGAAAGAATGAATATCGCGTCGGGGACATAAATGCCGTCCCCTTGGCCGTATGCTGCTTCGACGAGTGAGTATTCGGTGTTTCGAACATTGGACCAGACGCGGAAACGGAGCGTATCGGCCGGGACCGCTCCGTCAAGTTCTGGGGTCTGTTGATCATCTCCCCAAACAGTCAGTACGATGTCGAGTTTGGGCCATGATACCGCACCTACACAGAGGCCTGCCGACGTGAATACGCCGATTTCGTCGCCGAGATTGAGAGGAAGTCCGGAAATTGTGGGATTTGCTGAGAGCGGAACAGCAACGATGGCATTATTCCCCGTATTCGTCGCAAACTGAAAGTGTTCCAGCGTCTGCGACCTGGCGACTGCCGGCAGCACAGTGAGGATCAAAAGCGCGATTGCGGTCAGTCTGGATGCCACGACGAATTCCTTCACCGAACAAGGATCATCAACCGCGTTTGAGAGTAGCTCCCGGCGATTATCCGACATGCATACACGCCGGATTTCAAAGTTGAAGCATCGTACCGTACCGTGTGCGACCCGGCGTTCAACCACGTGTTGAGGATTTCGGCAATCCTCCTGCCCGCCACGTCCGTAACGATCACTCGAACGTGTTCCGCCCGATCCAGATTGAATATGATGTTCGTAGTCGGATTGAACGGATTCGGATAAATGCTTAAACGATCCTGTCCCCGCCCGTCGGCGGAACCCCTTGCGGATGGAACCAGCGCCGGGATTCCGCCGAGCGAGGCGAGGACGTGCATGGCATTCGCGATGTACGTGCCGTCTCCCGCAGAGTAGCTGACCGGCACCGAATCGTGCTCGGTTTGCGTCGTGTGGAGCCACACGCGAAACCACGGCCGATCTCCGGCGCGTGCTCCGTCCACTTCTGGAGTCTGATCATTGTCGCCCCAGACCGTGATCGCGGTGTTCACACCGGTCCAAACGACGGCCCCGGCGCAGATTCCGCCCGGAATGAACACGCCTATTTCGTCCCCCGAAACGAGTGAAGTCTCTCCCACTGCCGGATGGGCCGACACAGGTACGGCGATGGTCGCGTTGTTGCCGGTATTTGCGGTGAAGCTGAAGTGCACCGGCATCTGTGAAGTCGCCAGGAGCGGCAGTGCACTCAAATACGCAGTAGCCAGCGGCCGCGAAAAGCGTCGCAAACGACGGCTCATCGAATGAGCAGCATTTTCTTGACGCTGGTGAAATCCTCCGTATGGATGCGATACACATAGACTCCGCTTGGGAGTCCATCCTGAGTGAATACGACGTCGTAGTATCCCGCCTTTTGCGCAATTCCTGGTACTAACACAGAAACGGCCTGGCCTAGCAAATTGTACACTTCAAGCGTCACCATCGCGTCTTTCGGGAGGCCGTATCGGATGATCGTCGACGGGTTGAAAGGATTCGGATGATTCTGCTCGAGGACGTACTCCTTCGGAACATCGACAGCGACCCTCGCCGCCACCACGAGAGCGGCATTGCCCTGATACTTCAGCGACGGTTCTGCCGATTCATTTGTAAGGCCGTCGGTGATTCCGGAGATCGAGAGATTCTTCTCTTTCTGCTGGGCTTTGTCCCACACCCGCAGAGTCAACGCTTCGCCCTCCGCGGCTCCCTCTACTGTCTGGGTTGTGATAGGATCGTCACCCCAAATCGTCAGAAGAGCACTCCCCTGTTTGAGCGGTCCGGCTCCAATCAGAACGCCGGACGATGTCCAGATGCCGACTTCATCTCCATCTGTTGCTCCCTGCACGCGAACAAGCATGACTGCGTTGTCGCCACTCCGTCCAGCCGCAGGAACATAATGGGCGGCTTTCTGAACTTCAGCGATTTGCGGAGTAAGCGTTCTGGCCGTTGAACCGGAATTCCCTGGATATCTCAACGTACCAGCCTCGCTCACGTACACTTGGTATCCTTCACCGGGTTTGAACTGACCGATCGTGTTGATGCCGAACGCCGGCCAAAAGACCTGCCCGGCGTTGTTCTTTGCTATGACCAAAGTTCCCAAGATCGACTGGAGTGCAACTTCGCTCACCACCGGCGAAGTGCGAATGTAGGAAATCAGATTCCAACCCTGACCCAAAGACAGCGGCGTCTGCTCCGGAACGACAACATGTCCCCTAACCATGAGCGTGTCCCAGGCCTGCATGTACACCTGATAACCATGTCGCACATTCCATCGACCTATCTGATTGATGCCGAATGAGGGCCAATATACTTGACCGCCTCCATTCTTCATGAGAACCATGTTCGGTCTGATGCCCGCGAGCATGACATCCAACAACGAATCCGCGGGGGCTGCGTAGCTAGAAATCATATTCCACCCTTGTCGCAACGGTATTCTATGGTCAACAGTGGTGATACCATGCAGCGAGCTGAGGGTGTAGATTCCGTTGGTCTGATACGATGGACCGCCAGACTGATACGTTGCCTCTGCCCTGAACTCAATTCCCTCCTGACCATCCCAGATTTTGTATTTGAGCACTTCACCATCGGCAAATCCGTCCTTCTCGGGCGTCTGCATATCGTCGCCCCATACTGTGATGGCCATACTCTGGCCTTCGTGCCAAATACTGTACCCACCGCACACCAACTGACCGTCCCGATTGAAAAAGACGCCTATGGCATCACCCGTGCGCAGAGAACGCGTTCCGATCGTAGGGTTGATGACCGAATGCACTCCGATCGTCGCGTTCCTGCCGGTGTTTTCCGTGAAGGCCCAGGATGGAGGCGGTGCCATGGAGAGGCCTTGTGCGTAGAAAACCCGTACGTAGTCAACATTGGATCGAAGGGCCGAAATACTGGCGAGATTATTGGAGCCTTGCCCGACGACAATGGCAACGAGCATTTCAGCATGTCCACCCGGGGCAAGGTCGAATGGGCCGGAACTGATCACTATCCTCCTGTCCGAGGGTCCTTGATCGACCCAGCCGGTTGAACTCAGTGGGTCGCCGCTTAGCGGGAAAAGCGTCGGCAGTCCGGTCATCGGATCGATGTAATCGAGACCGTCCCGAGTTTTACCCTGAGCATAGTTGTAGAATTGCGTCGGATTGTTCGGATCATTCAGCGGCTCGATGCCGGCAGCGTGATACGTGAAATTGCGCATCGGCTTCCCGCCGGCCGCTCCCTGCAGGAAGACATATCCCACCGAAGGCGGCGCATCTCCGTACATAGCATCCGCGGGAAAGCCGTTGTATGCATATGCGAGGTCTCTTTGTGGATCTGATCCCACAAGATCGTCGTACGCATCGCCAAGGTCAGGATCACTCCACAGAGCCGCATATGCGTTCGTCCAATGCTGGCTGCTCCTGTTGATGATGGAATAGTGAACAAAGACGGTGTTTTGCAGTGTGCCGGCCTTGTTGAACCCAAATGTCGTTTGCCGCACCTCAGCGCCGATGGGGGAAGATCCATATACATGCCCCTCCGGATTCAGTTCATTGTACACCGAGAAGAGGGTCTGGTCGCCCAAGAGTTTCGGGGTTCCGTCACTGTTGACCGGAGCGCCAAGGTCTGCCGGCCACTCTGCATAATCGGGATTCACCGCCGCATTATCCCCTCGTGAAATCTTGTAGACCCGGTACCGGGAATTTGAAGGATTTTCCGGAACACCGTCGAACGCCGGACCTGCCCGAAACTCGGAGTTGTAGTGCGCAACGCCTGTCGTCGGCACGCCGTTGACGAGTGCCGCAATCCATATTCCGGCCTGATACACAGCCGTCTTCCCGGTTCCCTTGGGCCATTCTAGTCCCGACTTGACTCCGATCGGGTCATTTGCCGTGCGCCCATTTCTCAGCACGAACATCCTGATGCTGTTGGCGTCGAACGTCTTGCTCGGCAGAAGCGATCCCGTGACGCTGAAGACTGTCGGGGCATTTGCGGCATTTGATTGCAATTCAATGAAGTTCAACACCTCTCCGGTGACAGAGATCGGCGCCTTGAAGGAGACCGTCCACGATTCTCCGGGCTGAAGTATGAAGTACGGAGCATATCCGAAGAGCGTCGACGGTCCGAGGTTCGTCACGATCACCTTCTTCTGCTCACCCGCTTCGAAAATGCCGAAGTCGATCGAAGATGTGTTGACGGAAAGCTGTGGCAACGGAGACCCGGGCGTCCATGGGATGAACTGAGCCCCACCCTGAACGATGAGGTCGTTATGGTATTGTGTCGCATCCGCCGTGCCCTGCGTGCCATTCGGGTACGTGGTAGACTTGTCGAGTCTCCAACAACCCCGTAGGAACAGTTCGGTGCCGGTCAGGTGCGCGTTCATACTGCTCTGTATCTCCGCTTGGCTCCTTGCCGTGTTCCACAGACGGACCTCATCGATCACGCCCTGGAACCGGTCGGTGAGAAAGCGGCCTATGTAAAAGCCGAGACCTTCGGGTGTGATGGCAATATTCGTACTTGCCTGTCCTTTCAGCACACCGTTGACATAGATCCTCAGCTCGCTCCCGTCATACGTGCCGGCCAGGTGGGTCCACTGAAACCTGCGCAGAGTATCCGGGCTCACCACAATTTGCCGACTCCCCGGAGTTCCGTCGGATATCGAAAATGCAACTTGAGGATATGCGTTTGACCAATCGACATACAGACGGAAGCTTTCGTACGGGTCCATCCTATCCACGTTGAGCGGTCTGGACACTATGGTATTTCCCAGCGGACGATCGGGAAAAGCGGCGGCATAGATCCACGCTTCCACGGTAATTGCTGTCCCGGAAACTTTGTAAGCATCGGGATTTGCCGCAGGATGAATGCCAAGACCATCCAAGACCCGAACTCTCGCAGTCGACGAGTTAAACAGCGCAGCGTTGTCGGGTCCCGGCACACCGGACCGCACAAACATTTGAACCACGGGTCCGTCGGAGAAGAACACGCCGACATACGCTGTATCGCCCGTCGGACTGAATGCGATCGCGCGCGGCCTCCCATTTTGAGTCCCGGGAGATGGGAACCAGCCTATCGTATCGACAACCTGATCGGACGCCGGATCATAGCCGAACCAGGTCTGTTTCGGCCACGGCGGGAGAGGCGGATTAAAGTCGGATCCCGAGCTCACCCAAAGGAGTCCGGTCGACCGGTTCCATGCCATGGATTCCACAGCCAGTCCGGGAAGCACGATGCCCGAGTTCACATAGGGACCGGAAGCGCCCGTTTCGCTGTGGAATCTCGTGATGGCCCTCTGCGAGTACTCGGCCCAATACACATCGTTGCCGTTCCGCGAGATCTCCACCGAGCGCGAGTACCCCGTGCTCGCATCAACGACGTTTCCCAGGGGCCCGAATGATGCATCGAACATCTGGACGGGATTCCCGGGCAAGACCTTTCCAACAACGACGTTTCCCAGAGAATCTGACGCAGCCGCAGTCAACGTGGCACCCGGCTGGGGAACGACTTTGGCGATGCAGAGTCCAGAGTGATAGTCGATCCTGTAGAGTGCATCAAAAGCGCTGTAGAGAATATTCCCCTGGTGGTCTGTGGAAAGACCCCGGCTGCTGTTGAAGAGTGTATCCCAGGTGGCGTTCGCCTGCAACATGAGGATCGGAGAGAATGGCGCCGGCGTGCCGTCGGGAGCGAACACATATAGAGCTCGTGTGGGACGACTCGTTGTGCCGTCCCAAACATTTTCCGTCGGGTTGTACGGCGCAATCCACACTTTTCCTTCGGGGTCGACAGCCAGTCCTTGGATGCCGAGACTGTTCGAGGA
>Ga0156245_1018_pt1 | contig 85308 bp, 66 predicted proteins | sample RifCSPlowO2_12_FD_107892 | JGI IMG/M metagenome (GOLD analysis project Ga0156245, IMG submission 107892) | Ignavibacteria bacterium RIFCSPLOWO2_12_FULL_56_21
AAGATGTACCCATCTACTGCCGTTCGGTCGAATTGTTCAAGCTTTAAGTCGATCGCTGCGCAGGTCGTCAGCGTGCCTGCAACGCCGACCCAAGTTGCGGAGCCTGTATCAGGGCGCACGTCGCGAAACGCGCGATGAATATCTTTTTTAGCCGCAGCGACGCTCTCTTCTAGAGGCGGATATATCTTCCACCACCGTTCCGTGAGCCTGACGCTGCCGACATCGCAGCTCCTTCTGTACAGGATCCGGTCCGGGGTGCCCGAAGTGATCTCGGTACTTCCGCCTCCAATATCTATGACCCCAAATGCCCCTTGGGTCGCCTCCTGCTTTAATGGAGAAATAGTCCCAAAGTAGGTAAGGTGCGCTTCTTCATCGCCAGAGAGTATCCGCACGTCCATGCCGATACGATCGCGAATGCTCTGCAGCACTTCGTCTCTGTTTGCCGCATCCCGCAGGGCGCTCGTGCCGCATGCGACAACGCGCTCCGCGCCCGCAGTGCGTGCGATCTCCAGATACGACCGGAGGACGCCCATGACGCGATCGACGGTTTCCGGCACAATTCTCCTCGCGCTGTCGACCCCCCGCCCGAGCCGGGCGATCGAGTGCTCATCACGGACGACGGTCACGCGTCCGTCCGAAGCGACGTCGGCCACCAGCATGAGGATGGTGTTCGTACCGATATCGATAGAAGCGATGCGCTTCACGTGCGTTGCAGTGCGAATCCGATCCACTCCCCTTCGTCCGCCAACAGCAGGGGAATGATGGAGCGGCGATTGATCAACCGAAGAACGGGAACAAGATCGGTCATGAGGAGACCGGAAAGTATGAGCACTCCCCCTTTTCGTGTGAGTGTAAGCAGCCGGCCGAGGAATTTCGTGATGGTTGGCAGGTCGATGTTCGCGACCACCAGGTCGAACGGACGCTTGCCAAGCGCAACGATGGAACCTTTGTGAACAGTAATGCGATCGCCCGCTTTGTTGCGCAGAACATTCTCCGAGGCGTTTTCGAAGGACCAAGAATCAGTGTCGACTGCAATGACTCGTGATGCCCCGAGCTTGGCGGCGGCAATGGCCAGCACGCCGGTGCCTGTGCCGAAGTCGGCCACGTGATCCCCGCGCCGCACATAATACTCCATCAGGCGAAGGCACACGCGCGTTGTTTCGTGGTGCCCCGTGCCGAATGACATCTTTGGGTCGATATGCAGAACGATCTTACCCTTGTCACGTCGTCGCAGCGACTTCCAACTCGGCTTGATGACGATCTTCTTTGTTGCATCGACGATGCCGGCCGACCGCTCCCACTCTGCGTTCCAGTTGCGGTCCTCGACGTCGGTTGTCTCCGTGCGCAATTCGAGCTTGGGATATTCCTTGGCGAACCGTTGAAGAACCTCGCGACTTCGTGTTTGAACGCCGGACGTCCACTTCTTCTTCTCCACATAACAATCGATGTAGTCATCCTCCTGAACAAATCCCCCAAATCCCGCCGTAGAAAGTTGGGCCACAAGGGCATCCTGGTGGGTGTCGGGGATGCTCACAGTGAATTTGACCCAGGAGGTCATTCGACGACCTTCAGAAATGTCCGACGATCTCGCAGCAATTTCTCGACAAGAGAACGGTTCATCTCCAGCCAGAGAATCTGGTCCTGGTAATTCTCCTGCATATTCCTGTCAGCTTTGTTGTATCGGACATTCAGGACGTATACTAGCCATGAGGCGACGGTGAAAAGGACAAGACCTCGAACGTCGCCCAGCACGCCGCCGGAGGCAAGGTGGATCAGCAGTGAAGCGGCCGCAACGACGCCGAACCAAAATGTCGTGCGTCGCAAATGCACGATAATGTGATATACGGTTCCAAAGAAGAAGACTTTGTCGTGCATGAACGGCGGGATATGCATGTTCAAGAGATAGAAATACAACCGGCGGGCGTCGTCGTCGCTCAGGGGTTCTGCACCTTTCATGGACCGGGCGAGGTGCTGCACATGCAGGCTCGGTTGGTTCTCGGCAAATGCGCGACGGCGCTTCGGCGTTTCCCGCGCATACATGGTAATGCCGGCGCTCAACGCGAAGAACACGAACAGAGCGACGTGTTGTCCGGGCGAACCGGCGGAACCGAGCCAGCGTTCGAGGAAGCTCCAATGAAACAAGGCGAGCATCAGCGCGGCATACGCGCCGGGAACGATGATACGAAAAGCCTCATACGTACCGAATCGGGTGTTCATGGGGCATAGGTCCTTTGCGGTGTGCCTCGGGAAAAACCGGCAAGGATTGTGCAAATGCGGTCCTGGATATTCCGGTAATACCGCGTCGGCAGGATGAAATCCTGCATCGTCATCCCGAAAACGAGGATTTCGTTGTCGCTGGTAAGGACATACCCCGAAAGCGAGCTGACGCCCGCAATCGACCCTGTCTTTGCGTGTACTCTTCCTTCGGCCGGTGTGCCCCGCATGCGGTTCTCAAGCGTTCCGTCGACGCCACCAATGGGCAGAGAGGAGTAATACAGCGGAAAAATATCGGTCTGACGACACATGGCGGACAAAAGTTCGACAAGAAGGTCCGCGCGAAGGAGGCTGTAATGAGAGAGACCCGAGCCGTCGGCCATCCAATGATGAAGCGTGTCAATGCCGAGCGTTGCGAGAAATTGGTTGACGCCATGTACACCGTCGCGAGACCTGCCCGGCGGGCCGGAACGGGTAGCGCTGACGGTCTTCAGCAACATTTCTGCGGATAAATTGTCGCTCACCTTGTTCAAATTGGTGACGACCGAATCGATGCCCCATGTGTGCCATGCGCGCTCGACGACGCCGGCGGGACGATGTCCGCGGATGGGGGGCGCGTAGACGCGGATTCCCTGATGTTCAAGCGACTCCGTGAAGAGCGTGGCTGCGTACAGCTCGGGCCAAAGGATCGTGATCTGTTCCTCATGCGGTCGCGAGCCGACACGCATCTCTCCTTCCACGACGATCGTATTCGGCGCTTCGGACGCCGGCCTGCTGATGCTGATCCGCCGAAGAACCGTGTCTCGTGCGACCGATGAGCGATTCACGACTGTGATATACCGTGTTTCCGGGTTTGTCGATACAAGAATTCCCGTTCCCGTGATCGAATCGGGTGCGACGGTAACGATCACGCAATTCTTGTTGACGGAAAGCGCGGAGACATAAGCCTGATAGGGGGCGGGTTCGTCATCCCACATCCATCCTGCACCCCACGAGAGACTGTCGAAGTAGGAATCGTCCGCCATGACAGATCCTGTCACACGTCGTACACCCAGCATCGCCGTGCGGATGGCAAGCGTATCAAGATCGGCCGTCGTCAGGTCGGGATTGCCGTATCCCTTCAGATAGATGTTGCCGTGGACCGTTCCTTCGACATCGAGAGAATCGAACGCGACGCTCGTCTTGAAAATATATCGTGGCCCGAGGACGTGGAGCGCCGTTGCACTCGTCATCAGCTTCATGTTGGAAGCTGGACGAACATAGAGTGAGCTGTTCCTTTCGAAGAGGACCTCGCCCGACGCTGGAGCGTAAACCTTGAGACTCGGCACGGTCGAACGAAAAATGGAATCTGCAAGTGCCTGGTCGATATCATACTGGAGCCGTTCCGCCGGGTCGGTCGGAATTCCCGAGCCCATAAAGGAAGCGCAGCCTGTGACGACAAGGAAGGAAAGCGAAACAAGGAATGGTCGCACGGTGGTCACACGATGTTATGAATGGCGGGACAATTTCGCTCATTCTGTTTCGTATTTCAACTGGTCCTTGGTTTCTTTCTTCTCCCTCTCTATTTCCCTATATTATATGTTCATTTGAGGAAACTGATATCTTCATGCTGACTTTTCTCAAAAATTTGTTCGGTTCCAAGCACGAGCGGGATGTTGCCATATTGCACCCCGTCGTCGACCGGGTGAATGCACATCTCAAAACTCTCGAAACTCTGTCCGACGAAGAATTGCGCGCAAAAACGGAAGAGTTCCGCGGCAGGATCAAAGAATGGACGAAAGAGATCGAGGACGAGATCGTCCAAAAGAAATCGGCTGTTCAGCAGCCTACGCTTTCGTTTGACGACAGGGAGGACCTGTATGCCCGGATCGATGAGCTGAACAAAGAGCTAGACCAAGCGATCGCTGAGTCCCTGAACGAGATGCTTTCGGAGGCGTTTGCGGTCGTAAAGGACGCCTGTCGCCGTCTGGTCGGTCAATCCTGGGAAACGGCAGGAGGAAAGGTCGTGTGGGATATGGTGCCGTTCGACGTCCAGCTCATGGGTGGTGCTGTGCTCCACCAAGGAAAGATCGCGGAGATGGCCACGGGTGAGGGAAAGACTCTTGTCGCCACGCTTCCCATGTATCTCAACGCCCTTTCAGGTCGAGGCGTCCACCTCGTCACTGTCAACGATTATCTCGCCCTTCGCGACAGCCAGTGGATGGGGAAGGTCTTCGAATTCCTTGGATTGACCGTTGGCTGCATCCTGCAAAACATGGACGCTCACCAGCGTCGCGTCCAGTACAGCAAAGACATTACCTACGGCACGAACAACGAATTCGGGTTCGATTATCTCCGCGACAACATGGTCATTTCCGCCGAGGAGATGGTGCAGCGGGGCCATAATTTCGCGATTGTGGACGAGGTCGACTCGGTCCTGATCGACGAGGCGCGAACGCCCCTCATCATCAGCGGCCCCGTCGAATCAGAAGACCACAAATTCGACGAGATGAAGCCCTACGTCGAACGCATCGTGCGGTCGCAACAAAACCTCATTGGCTCCATTCTTGCGGAAGCGGAAAAATTCCTTGCTGAAGGGAAAGAGGAAGAGGCCGGGCCGTTGTTGCTGCGCGCCAATCGTGGACTGCCCAAGAACAAGCGATTGCTGAAGATCTTTTCGGAGCCGGCGAACAAGAGTTTGGTGCAGAGGACCGAGAAGATCTATCTGCAGGACCAGTCCGCGCGCATGCACGAGATCGACGACGAGCTGTTTTTCAGCATCGACGAAAAATCGCACGTCATCGACCTGACGGAAAAAGGGCGGGACTTCCTGGCAGTGAACTATCCGGGGAATAATAAAGACCTCTTTGTCATTCCGGACATCTCCACCGAACTCAGCATGATCGAAGGAGACGCGTCGCTTTCGGTCGAAGAACGGCAGAAACGAAAGGACGAGATCACGCGGCTCTTCGCCGAACGGAACGACCGCATCCACACGATCCTGCAACTGTTGAAGGCCTATTGCCTCTACGAAAACGACGTTGAATACGTCGTACAGGAAGGCAAGGTCATGATCGTGGATGAGTTCACCGGTCGGCTTCTGTCCGGACGACGGTACTCCGAAGGGCTCCATCAGGCGATCGAAGCGAAGGAAGGGGTGAAGGTCGAACGGGATACGCAGACGCTCGCCACGGTCACGCTCCAAAATTACTTCAGAATGTACAAGAAGCTCGCGGGCATGACGGGAACTGCAGAAACGGAAGCTCCGGAATTCTTCGACATTTACAAGCTCGACGTTGTCGTCGTTCCGACCAACAAGCCCATGATCCGTGGTGATTCGGACGACCAGGTGTACAAGACGCGACGCGAAAAGTATAACGCCGTCATCGACGAAATCGAGAAGATGCGGGCTATTCAGCGCCCCGTGCTTGTCGGCACGACGAGCGTAGACGTGTCCGAGACCATCAGCCGCATGCTGAAGCGGAAGGGGATCCCGCACAACGTCCTGAACGCGAAGAACCATCAGCGCGAGGCTGAGATCGTGGCCCATGCGGGTTTGCCGGGATCGGTCACCATCTCCACGAACATGGCGGGACGCGGTACGGACATCAAGCTTGGAGCCGGCGTTCGTGAGATCGGCGGATTGCATATCGTCGGCACGGAACGGCACGAAGCCCGGCGCATTGACAGGCAGTTGCGCGGCCGCGCAGGACGTCAGGGAGACCCCGGATCGTCCCGATTCTATCTCTCGCTTGAAGACGATCTCATGCGGCTGTTCGGAAGCGAACGGATCGCCCGGATCATGGAACGACTGGGGCTGGAAGAAGGAGAAGTGATCACGCATCCGATGATCACGCGGTCTGTTGAGCGGGCGCAGAAAAAAGTTGAAGAGAACAACTACGGCATTCGGAAACGTCTGCTTGAATATGACAACGTCATGAATCAGCAGCGGGAGGTGATCTATTCCCGCCGGCGTCATGCGCTGCTTGGCGAGCGATTGCATGCTGATATTCTCGAAATGGTCCGGGATGCAGCGTTCAAAACTGCTCAGACGTACTATCCCGAAGGAGATATTGAGGGAATACGGAATGAAGTCCGGTCAAAACTCCTCGTAGACCTCTCACTTCCACCGGAGAAATTCCAGGAGCTTGGAGAACAGGGCGTTGCGGATGCGATCGTTGCGGCGGCTGAGGATTTCCTCCGTCGAAAGGAAGAGAGCATCGGTCCGGAACTGATGTCGACTCTGGAACGCATTGCGGCACTCCAGGTCATCGACGCGAAGTGGCGCGATCATCTTCGGGAAATGGACGACCTCAAGGAGGGCATTCATCTCCGCGGGTACGGTCAAAAGGACCCCCTTGTCGAGTACAAGACCGAGGCCTTCAAGATGTTCATGGAATTGATGGGCCTCGTGCAGGATGATACGTTGGAAATGGTGTTTAAACTGTATCCGGAGCGTCCGGAACAGCTTCCTTCGCAAAGGATCCGGCGTCCGACGAATATCACGTTGTCGCACGACTCCGCGACCGGCGCGGGGTTCGAAGCGAACAGACAGCCCGAACCGGGAGCAGCGGGCGGGGAAGTGCGTGGACCCTCGGGCGTCGGTCGCGGACCGCAGCCGCCGCCGCGTCCTCAGGCTCCCGTCCACGTAGAGGCAAAAGTGGGACGAAACGACCCATGTCCGTGCGGTAGCGGGAAGAAATATAAGAACTGTCATGGTCGATAGCGTGGCGTGCTTCAATGACCTACGTTACATTCGTGTGGCTTCGCGTTCATTCGCAGTTCCTCTTTTGAATCCTTAACCGGGCCATAGCATTCTAGAGAAATGAAAAAGATCGAAGCCATCATACGCCCGTTCAAGCTCGACGACGTGCGGGAGGCGCTCTCAGAGATCGGGGTCAAGGGTATGACACTCACTGAGGTGAAGGGATACGGACGACAGAAAGGACATACGGAAGTTTACCGCGGGTCTGAATACAAGATCGACTTCCTGCCGAAGATCAAAGTCGAGATCATCACGTCAGAATCGATGGTTGAGCGCATCGTGACGACTATTATCCGGGCCTCGAAGACCGGACAGGTTGGCGACGGCAAGATCTTCATTTCCCCCATTGACGACGTCATTCGCATTCGAACGGAAGAATCGGGCGAGGATGCGATCTGACACCGCATTACCCGAATTGACTGTTATGACCCCGGAACTCGCGAGAACGCGATGCGGATACGTTGCGCTCGTCGGCGCCCCGAATGTGGGCAAGTCGACGCTGATCAATGCCCTCCTTGGCCAGAAAGTTTCTATCGTCACGGCCAAGCCGCAGACGACGCGACAGCGCGTGATCGGCATCTACAACGGCCACGGCGCGCAGATCATTTTTCTGGACACGCCCGGCCTGATTACTCCAAAGTATCTTCTTCATCACCGCATGCTCTCGCAGGCGGCTTCGGCGGTTAGCGACGCGGACATTGTGGCCGTCATGACCGAGGTTGCGGCCGGTCCATCGCTCCCCAAAGAGGTCGAAAACGTCGTTTCTCGCTGTGCCGGAACTAAACCGGTCTTCCTCATCATCAACAAAGCTGACACGATATTCAAGCCCGATCTGTTGCCGCTGATCGGCGCGTTTTCGGAACGCCGGACGTTTCAGGAGATCATACCTGTGTCGGCGCTGAAAGAACAAAATCTTGAAGACCTGCTGCACACGCTGGCCCGAAATCTTCCGGAACAGCCTGACTTCTACCCGGACGACATGTTGAGCGAGCACCCGGAACGATTCTTTGTGTCGGAATTCATCCGGGAGGGGATCTTTGAGCGATTCCGCGATGAAGTGCCGTACTCGACCGCGGTCGAGATCACAGAGTTCAAGGACCGGGAAGGCAGTAAGGCTTTCATTGCGGCGGATGTCATCGTCGAACGGGATTCACAAAAGGCTATTCTCATTGGCCGTGGAGGTATCGCTCTGAAGTCCGTTGGGGGAAAAGTGCGGCCCGTCATCGAACGGTTTCTCGGCCGGGCCGTGTACCTGGAACTCACCGTCAAGGTACGCGACCGCTGGCGGGAGGATGAACGCATGCTCAATCAATTAGGCTATACAGAATGAGACGAATTGAAGCCGCCTCAAGAAACAAACCAATCTCCTATCCACGATATTGAATGCCAGTACTCCAGCCGTTTCGTGCTTTTCGCTATAATGCGGATGTCGTCTCGCTTGAAGAAGTCGTTGCTCCTCCGTACGATGTGATCGGCCCGGAATATCAGGAACGTCTTTATGCCCGCCATCCGAACAACGTCGTTCGCCTGATCCTTGGCCGGGAAGAGGATCGTTACGCTTCGGCAGCCGGTCATTTTCGGACTTGGAAGGATCGCGGCATTCTCACGCGCGATGCCAAGCCATCGCTGTATGTCGTCCATCAGGAATTCGACGGCTTGGACGGACGAAGGGTCACACGCAAAGGTTTTATCGCCCTTTGCCGGTTGGAAGAATTTTCATCCCGCGTGGTCCTTCCGCACGAAAAGACGCTCGCAAAACCGCGCGAAGACCGGCTAAAATTGTTCACCGCAACGAATGCCAACTTTAGCCAAGTGTTTTCGTTATACTGGGATTTGGAAAAGCGCATCGATGAGGCCTTTGCGATTCCTATTCGATCCGCGCCGTTGATGCGTGTGGACTTTGAGGACGTGGTGAACTCAGTCTGGCGCGCCGACGACATGAAGATTGTGGAGCGGGTCGTGCGATTCATGTCCGACAAGCAGGTGGTGATCGCAGACGGCCATCATCGGTATGAGACTGCATTGGCGTATCGCGACTTGATGCGCGCGAAAAGCCCATCCCATTCGGGCAAAGAGCTGTACAACTACATTATGATGTTCTTCTCCAACATCGAAGATGACGGCCTGGTGATCTATCCGACCCACAGAGTCGTGCATTCTCTGCAGACCTTCAGCGCTGCCGGTCTGCTCGACAAGCTCGGGAAGACTTTCCATGTCCAGGTGGTTCAGGACATGATGTCCATGCAAACGAACCTTGACCGTGCAGTCAACAGAACATTCGGACTCGTCCTCAAAGATGACCCTAAGCTGTATTGCATTTCACTTGAACCGAATGTCACGGCATCGGTCCTCGTTACCGAAGCACTTCCCGCAGAGGTCAAAGAGCTCGATGTCACAGTGTTGCACACTGTCATACTCAGGGATGCGCTTGGCATTTCCTCGGAAGCACAAGAGCAGAAGCGAAACTTGGACTACGTAAGAGTCGCTGCCGATGCCGTCGGCGCGGTGCGCGGCGGGAGGGCTCAGGCGGCATTCATCCTTCGTCCGACGCAGCTCGAAGAGGTCCGTTCCGTCGCGCGAGCCGGACACGTTATGCCGCAAAAGTCGACGTATTTCTTTCCAAAGCTGCTTTCAGGCTTGCTCTTCAATCTCATGGAGGAGTGAACGCGTGTCCGAGTCGCCCCGGACAATCTCGAGAGCCCAAATCATCGGCGGTTTGATCATCGTCTGTCTGATCTGGGGTTCTACGTGGCTCGCCATAAAGGAGGGATTGGCGTCCATCCCCCCCTTCTTTGCGGCGGCCGTGCGGTTTATACTTGCGTCCATGCTGTTGCGCTTGATCATGGCACAGCAGGCCGAACGTGTCCCGACGGACAAGCAGTATTGGACGCTCATCATGGAAACCGGACTTCTGACGTACTCCATTCCGTTTGCTCTCATTTATTGGGGCCAACGGCTTATTCCTTCCGGACTTTCGTCAGTTCTCTTCGCCACATATCCTTTTTTTGTCGCTCTGAGCGCCCGTGCACGCGTTCCCGGTGAGCGTTTGCCCGGAATGCGTGTATTTGGGATCCTGCTCGGTTTCGTCGGCGTCGTTGCGATCTTTTCCGGGCAATTGAGCGTCGAGGCAGGATTCTCTCCGATTGGCATGACGTGTATCGTCATCGGCGCGGCACTTCAGGCATATGCATTGGTGAGTGTTCGTCTCAAAGGGCAGAATATCCATCCGGCGACGCTGACATTCGGCGGCATGATCATCGGTGCGGCGGTTCTCAGCGCCACGAGCCTGCTGCTCGAGGATTATTCTCGCCTCGTCGTGGACACGCGCGCGATCGTTTCGACGCTGTATCTTGCCGCATTCGGCAGCGTCATTACCTTCATCACATATTTCTGGCTTGTCAAACACGTCAATCCCGTGCTCCTGTCCCTGACTGCTTTTGTTACTCCCTTGATCGCCGTGAGTCTGGGCTCCGCAGTGCTTGATGAACATCTTGGTCAACGTGTGCTCCTCGGAGGACTTCTGGTGCTCTCGGGCGTATTGTTCGCCAATGTGTCGGGCATGCGATCACTGATGAAAAAGAAGCCAGAAGAAGCGCCGAAGTAGTCGATGCTGAAAAAGATCGTTCATATCGGCGTCGCTGTACGAGACCTCGAAGCATCCGTGAGGCTCTTTACCGACCTGTATCAACGCGGGCCCGTACACCGGGAAGAAGTACGCGACCAAAAAGTTCTCACAGCGATGTTCTCTTCGGACGGGCCCTCCCTGGAACTCCTCCAGGCGACCGATCATGAATCTCCGATCGCAAGATTCATTGAAAAGTGGGGAGAGGGGATCCATCACGTTTCCTTCGAGGTGGACGATATCGAGACGGAGCTCCAACGACTTTCCTCCCTCGGGTTTGTCCTCATCGACAAGCACCCCCGCCCGGGAGCAGGAGGATATCTCGTGGCATTCCTCCATCCGAGATCGACAAACGGAGTGCTGATCGAGATCGGACAGAGGATGGCGTCCGGTTATGGAGAATGATGGCCCTTCCACGATACTCATCGGGTCGAACGACCTGAGCCTGGCTGAAAAGCTCGATTCGTTACCGGCGCAGCCGGGCGTCTATCAGTTCAAGAACAACGAGGGCAAAGTTCTCTACGTCGGGAAAGCGTCGAACCTGCGCAGCAGAGTCCGTCAGTATTTTCAGCGCTCACGGTCTGTTGAACCGAGGATCGACGCAATGGTTCGGAAGATTCACGACGTCGAACTGACCGTGACTTCGTCGGAAGTGGAAGCCCTCATCCTCGAAGCCAATCTTATCAAGCAGTTCAAGCCGCGGTACAACGTCGTCCTCAAGGACGACAAGTCCTACCCGTACATTGTCATTACCAAGGAGCTGTATCCCCGCGTTTTTGTCACCCGCCGCAAAGTGTCCGGTGCGCGCTATTTTGGGCCGTACACGGACGTAAAGACCATGCGATTTGCGCTGAAGACAGTACGGGACATTTTCATGATCCGATCGTGCAATTACGACCTGACCGACGAAACGATCACCGCCGGGAAGTACAAGGTCTGCCTCGATTACCATATCAAGAAGTGCGAAGGTCCATGTGAGGGCCTGGTTTCTCACGAACATTACAACCGCATGATCGACCAAGTGGCGCAAGTGCTCAGGGGACGCACGCATCCCGTCGTCGACGCGATCGAAACGGAAATGCAACGACTCGCCGATGACCTGCGATTCGAAGAGGCTGCCCGGTTGCGGGACCGCATGCAGGCATTGCGCGTGTACACCGAAAAGCAGCGAATGGTGGAAAGTAAAGAAGCCGAGAGGGATGTGTTTGCAGTGGCTGCCCGCGGGGACGACGCATGCGGAGTGGTGTTCAAGGTGAGGGAAGGAAAGGTTGTCGGAAGTCTCCATATGTACATGTCGCACGCTGAAGGTCGGTCGGAATCGGACCTCGTCGAGCAATTTGTGGAGCGATATTATCTCGACGAGGAAGACATTCCCGGCGAGATCATGCTTTCATCTCCCATTGAGACCGTCAAAGTGTTTTCTGCGTGGTTGAAGGCAAAGGCCGGACGGGATGTCGCATTCGAGGTTCCGCAGACGGGCGAAAGGGTGAAGTTGATCGCCATGGTTCGTTCGAACGCCCAATTCTGGCTGGATGAGCTGGAAGTACAAAGGCTGAAACGGGGCGAAACCGTGCCGCATGCGGTGAAAATGCTCCAAACGGACCTTCGCCTCTCATCGTTGCCCCGGCGAATCGAATGCTTCGACAATTCCAATATTCAGGGGAGCGATCCGGTTTCGTCCATGGTCGTTTTTGTAGACGGCAAACCGAAAAAGAGTGAATATCGGAAGTTTCGTGTTCGGACAGTCACCGGTTCGGACGATTTTGAAACCATGCGCGAGATCATTCAGCGGCGCTATCGGCGGGTTGTCGCAGGAGAGATACCGCCTCCTGACCTCATCGTCGTCGATGGCGGGAAAGGTCAATTGTCAAGCGCCGTCTCGGTGCTCAAAGAACTTGGACTTGAACATCTTCCCATAATCGGTTTGGCGAAGCGGCTGGAAGAGGTTTTCGTCCCCGAAGTACAGGACTCCGTTCAGCTCCCCCGCACATCGGCTTCGTTGCGACTGTTACAGCACCTGAGGGACGAGGCACATCGGTTCGCAATCACTTTCCATCGACGGGTAAGGTCAAAACGCATCCTGAGCACTGAATTGGACCTGATCGAAGGGATCGGTAAGAAGAGGGCCGCGGAACTGTTGGAAGCATTCGGTTCCGTCCAGGGAGTGAAATTCGCCACGCAAGAGCAATTGGAAGAAGTCGTCGGAGAAAAGGTGGCTGAGAAAATCAAGAGTTACTTTGCTTCGGAAGAGAATGAAGAAAGTAGAGAATAGAGATGTGTGGAGTCTTATGAAAGACCTGCGCAATGCGCAATCGCTCAAGTAATTCCATGCGGACTCGAACGCATGCCGTGAAAAAGAAAACTCGCGCGCACGACGAGACATGGGACGTGGTTATCGTTGGCGGAGGAATCGTTGGGTTGGCGACAGCGTATCGCCTGCGGAAGGTCAGGCGATCATGGAAGATACTTCTCCTGGAAAAGGAACGGGAAGTCGCGCTCCATCAAACGGGCAACAACAGCGGTGTGGTCCACTCCGGCGTGTATTACAAGCCGGGGAGTCTCAAAGCGCGGCTCTGCGTTGAGGGAGGGAAGGAACTTCTGCAGTTCTGTCGGAAGGAGAAGATTCCGTTTCGAGTGTGCGGAAAGGTCATCGTTGCGGTGCAGGAAGAGGAACTCGGTCGACTTGACGAGTTGTATCGCCGTGGGAAGGAGAATGGGTTGAAAGGCATCCGTCTCATCAGTCGGGAGGAAATCACCGAAGTTGAACCGGTGGCCGAGGGTATTCGGGGGCTTCACGTTCCGTCGACTGCGATAGTCGATTACGGTCGGGTAAGCAGGCGGATCGCCGAGCTACTTGAGAGGGATGGTGTTCGGATCAAGTATTCCGAACAAGTCACGAGTATACAGCAGGTGAACGGCGTAAACATGGTCGTCGTCGAGTCCACAAAAGCACGGTATTCGTCAAAACGAGTCGTTACATGTGCCGGTCTGCATTCGGACAGACTTGCGTCAATGACGCATCCCGATGCACGTGTAAAGATCATCCCGTTCCGGGGAGAATACTACAGGGTCCGGGGAGGACGGCAGGAACTCGTGCGCGGACTCGTCTATCCTGTTCCCGACCCTCGATTTCCGTTTCTCGGTGTGCATCTCACGCGTAAGATCGACGGAGGCCTTGAAGTCGGACCGAACGCGGTGCTCGCGTTTCAGAGGGAAGGTTATCGTAAGAGCGATGTTTCTATGAAGGATACGTGGGAAACACTTTCGTGGCCCGGATTTCGCGTCATGGCCAGGAAGTATTGGAAAACGGGGTTGGGGGAGTTCTACAGATCATTCAGCAAAGCTGCGTTTGTTCGTGCGCTGCAGCGATTAGTACCGGAGATCAGGTTGGAAGATCTTGCACCTGGAGGGGCGGGTGTGCGCGCACAGGCTTGCGGAATAGACGGGGGATTGATCGACGATTTTCTTTTTGTCGGTGATGGGAGGATACTGCATGTCTGCAACGCCCCATCGCCGGCGGCGACGGCTTCGCTGGCGATTGGAAGATTCATCGTTGACAGATTACTCCGCAAATCATAGTTGCTCGACTTCTCGTTGACAATCCGTAGATTCAACGGTATATTACCATTTGACATCCGCTCGCACAAAACGCTCGCGGGTCACATGGGCGCTTAGCTCAGTTGGTTCAGAGCGTACGCCTCACACGCGTAAGGTCGCTGGTTCGACCCCAGCAGCGCCCACATGGAAGCAGGATACAAGCGAGGCGCTTAGTCCCGTCCCGTCCAAAGTTAGCGAGACGAAGTCGAAGCTAACTTTGAGGACGGGACGAGGATCCCGTTCACGTTCGCCGCAGGCGAACGGAACGGGACTCAGTTGGTTCAGAGCGTACGCCTCACACGCGTAAGGTCGCTGGTTCGACCCCAGCAGCGCCCACTTGGCAAGTAAGAAGGTAAAAGGGTAAAGGAAGAAGTTGGTAGGTCGCTGGTTCCCCGCCCGCCATGATTCACCTTTTGGCGGGCCTACCCGCCATGTGCGTTGTCCAGCCTGCCCGCCGTTTGAAGTGCTCAATATTGGCAGGCGGGCATCCCGCCGTTTTTTGGCGGGGACGCCGTCGGCACCCACCAAAAAGGGTAAATGTAAGAAGTAGGAAGTGCGAGGGTTGTCAGTAGCCGCCTCAATGAAAACGCCATGAATCGTGGCGTTTTTCTTTTTACCAGAACACAACTAAATCTCGTGCGAACGATTATGTGACTGATGGCGGGACTTTTCCCCCTACCGGTAGCGGGCGTGCCGGGTCCGTGGTGGCGCCGATCTTTGCCGCGTAACTCGTCCGTTTCCGAATGTCTTCGTCCGTTATGAAGTGCACATCAAGGAATCGTTCGATGGCAATTCCCGTCCTCAGATAGTTCATATGACCAAGGCTGAGGCTCCAACCTTCAAGCCAATGGACCAGCTCTTTCTTCTGCTGGGAAGTGCCGGTAAAGTGGAGCAGGAGATTGATATCGCTCTTGGGGCCGGCTGTGGCATTCTTCGTACTCCCAAAGATGTATGCCGCCTTCACTCCGAACCGCGAGGGATCCAGTCGCGCGGTCAGCTCATGAACGGTTCGAAGGCGCCATCGCCAGTGGGAATCATCCTCTTTCGGCGACGCCTCGATTTCGCTCGGCTGCGCCCGTTCCGTGACCGGTTCCGCTGAAGGCTCGCCCAGTAGTCCCACCGCTTCGTCCGTCTCTCCATTCATAAGAATGGATACAACAAGCCCGTTTGTGGAAGCCGGGACGTCAATTACCCGCACGATGCTCTCCAATTGAGCCATATCCGGAAGCAGGTCTTTCAAGACGTTGGGAGACTGCGTGAAGAACGACTCATTGAACGCGGTTCCCGTCTCATCGGGATATAATGGAAGATACCGGATGTCGGCCTCCACGAGATCCTGGAAGAAATGGGTCCCGAACGACAATTCCGGCTCGTATTCACGCTGTTTACGGGCGACCTCGATCAGCATAGCCGTGTTGCTGATGTCGGAATACGTTACACTCACGCCTAGTTTGATATCGCCGCGGCTGCCCCAGCGACCGGGACCGATCAAAATGAACTGGCGTTTGGGAAGTGACTGGTTGAGGCGACCTATCGCTTTTCCGACTGCGACGAGATCGGCATGCCGCTTGATCTCGGCATACCGCTGTGGGTCGACGTACACGATGTGTGTAATGCTGGCGACAGTGCCGTTCGACACATACCGGTTCGCCGTAAAGAGAACCTTGTGCCGCGGGATATCGCGGGGAATTATTGCAGGCTGTGATGTTTCACTATAGCTCTGAGGCCTGCATTGCAGCAAGTACAGATTCCGGCCGTCGTGCGCGAACTCGATGTCAACAGGCATTCTGAATTCCCGTTGTAACACCCCGAGAATGTTCTTCATCTGTTCGACAAACGGCGATCGGGAGATGAGCCCCTCAAAGGTCGCAACGGGAAAACCTGTTTCCGGGTCGGGTGTGGCCGAAGCGAAACGTTCGAACCGATTATCCCGCAGGATAGAAACGAGCTGATCGAGCAGGGGGTAGTCGTCCGAACACCGTTCGATCAGGTCGCGCAGATCGACCGTCTCGAACGTCTGGGACCGCAAGTTGATCACGTCCACTTTTCTCGGAGAGTACCTCACCTGTTCGTCCAACGTGACGTTCACACGAAGGCCGGGCTGCCCGGGGGCGACCAGAACGGGATAATCGTCCGTCATTCTGTCGACGGCACGCGTTCCGAGTCCTGGAACCATCCGTAAGAGACCGTCCTCCCGTCTGATCCTCTTTGACCATCGGAACTCATTGTTGCTGAACGCAACGCCCGAGAATGCGGGCAGATAGTACTCTCCGACGCGAACGCCGATGACCTCCTGTATCAACACCCCCATCTCTTCATGCGAATCGAGAAGCCGCCGTTCAAGCCGATATTCAATCGGGTCCGGCCCGAACGTTGACGCATACACCTCTGTGATCGCATCCATCAATGCTACGAGGCGCTGCTGCTTCGTCCCCTGATTCGCAATGAAGAGACTCTTATATTTTCCGGCAAAGGACGTACCAAGTCGGTCTTCGAGGAGACTCGAACTCCGGACTATAAGCGGCGTGTCTCCAAAATCGTCGAGGGCAACGGATAACCCTGTGACGATCTCGGGCGGGAGGGGAGAGTTCTTGAACACGTGCACGATATACGGATATTCCTGCCGCACTTGTCCGATGTCCTCGTACTTCTGTTCGACGATCTCTTCCAGGTCGTTGTAGTTAATGAAATTGAGAATCCCGTCGGAAGTAAGATACCAGGTCTTGGGGGTCAGGATCGTCGACACATCTTCTCCATCTGCACGGGACTTCTGAAGCATGTTGCTGGCGAGGAAAAGGCCGGCTCCTTTGCCGCCGAGTCGGCCGTGGCTTCCGGCCGGGTAGATCACCCGATGCAGGAGCTCGTAGAAATCGTTGACGTCAAGGTACTGCTTTGCGGTGTTGATGAATTGCGGATGGTCGCTAAGGAGTCTCCGAATCAGCGAGACACGGAAGGCCCGTTCTCGGGGTGAGGAAAGTTCTATTCCCTGGGGGGACAGGTGATGAAATCGCTCTATTGCGCTCGAGATCTCCGCAAGCGAGGAGCCGGCATTCTCCAGGATTTTCACGAGGAATCCCGAACGGTCCTCCTTGATCCAGTTCTGGATATTGTTCAGGATCTCCTTTTCACTCAGATGGTCGCTCGCGATCCGGAATATCTCTTCTGTGAGGCTGAGAAGGTCCGGTTTCTTCATCACGTGGACGGGACGATTGTCGTCCATCCCGGGGGTCGCAGAACCGCCGCTCATCGAAGGATTGAACGTTGCAAGGATGCGATCTGCGTCCTCGATTCCCGCCCAGGAGAGGTAGTTAAGCATCTTGCGCAGCAGGCGAGTCAAGAGCTTCGGGTCCGTCCGCCGAAGGAGGTCTATGATGACCTCCCACTCGTGATCTTGTGGATGCGTCAACTTCTGATTTTCGAAGACTCTCTTCAGCTTCTCGTGCAGAATTCGTCGTTCAAGACGGTCGGCGATTGTATTGATCAGTTTTCGTTCCTCCTTGAAGAACGGACCTTCGTCGGCGGCCGGACGCTCCTCGAGGTAACATACTGTGATCGACCCGACGATTTCTCCTTGCACATCAAGGGCGGCGTGCAGTGCCCATGGCGACTCCCGGAATCCCGGTGATGCGCAAATAGCGCCGTCGATCTCAACTTGCGCAACGCACACCTCAGGATACTGCCACCCGGCAGGAATGGAGCGCACAATACCGCTGGAGATCTCGTCGAGCGTGATCTCCGACTTGCTGAAGAGCTCTTCAACCTCATAAAGACAATTCAGCTCCTTCGCCCGTTCCTTCAACGAGCGCAGCAGGTGCTCAACGGACTTGTCGTTCTCCTTCATACGGTTGGAACTGTCACTCGTGTGAGGCTACCATGCCCGTCCCGGAACGGCCATCCACTTTGAGCGTAAGTGGGTTGGGAAGGGTAATGTGTCGCGTGAACTTCCTGTCATTGACGATTCGCTGGCTTTGAAGCCACTGCCAATCGATGCTGTCGGACCCTCCGGATCGTATGCAGAAATAGCTCACATGAAAGCTCGTCAGATTATGGAAGAAATGCGATCCCTGGCTAAAATCGATGTTCAGGTCTGGAATGGACGCCTCGACGATTGCTTGTGCCCCGGAGATCTGACCCCATGCGACAGGAATTCCGAGAAATGGGTCGGCGCTGCCCCATCGTCCGAACCCGATCAGAATGTACGGCCTGTGGGAGGATGTCAGCACATTGTTGAGGTCGGCCAATTCGTCTGCAATCGCACGTGTCGAGGTGGTGGCAAACATCTCGGGCTTTACATACACAATATCGGAGATCGTATCGACGATGCCATTGCCCAGCACTGTGCCGGATCGAATGCGAGTCCGATCCGATCGAAGATCGGCCTCGGTCAGCGTGACTTCTGCCTGTGAAACGACCATGGGACGTGCCTGGAGAAATCCGAAGCGTGGCGGGTCGAAGGTCATCGCAAATTCGGCCTCGAGCGGCGCTCCCACGGACTCTGCACACACTGCCAGAATGTTCCGAACGAGTTGATTCACCGGCAACTCACGGCTGGCCAGCAACATTGAAAAATCGAGGACGCGAATGCCGACGCGACTCGTGCCGGGTGTGCGGCTGTCTGACGCTGGGTCATACGTCGAAGCTATATACTGCAGCCGGCCGTCCTCTTCGGCGTCCTGCAGCGTTCCTTCGACCAGATATTCCCGCTCGTTAATGGGGTCGTAAGCGGGCGGTTTCCCCATGTTTACCGCCCAAAATGTCGACTGCGTACTTTTGACCAGTTCGACCGATGAACGATATGGTGGAGCTATCGTTGGATAGGCGGGGGAGTATGTCCAACACTTGCCGCCATCCACAATCGTTTTCCCGAGTCCGAGCGCGAGACTGACAACTCCATCTTCGGGACGTGCGCGGCCCATCGCGTAAAAATTGTAGGAGCGCGCGACACCGGATACGTTGGGATAGAACCTGTCGCCAACCGGACTTCCCACAACTTCCTGGAGAATGACTGCCATTTTCTCATCTTCCGTTCGATGACTGGTTGCGCGGACATAATCCCTCGCCGAACGAAAGAATGTCGACGCATACACGAACTTGACCGCCTCGGAAAGTCGCCGAAACCGTTCGTCCACACTCGGCTGGTTGTTCGGGATCATTTTTGTTTCATACACGCCGGCGAACGGTTCGCTGAGTGCATCTTCAAGCAGGCTCGAAGATCGCACTGCAAGGGGCGTATGCACCTGCTCAACCAGCGCCCGCAGGTCCCCCAGGATTTCGGCGGGAAGGGCTGCTTTCTGAAAAGCGTACGCCTTATATGAGTCGTCCTCGTCCGCATAAGCAATCTTGTGAAGCTCATTCCGCGTCAGGAACGCGTCGAAGACATCGGTACGGATGACCGTCAGGCTGGGAATGGAAACGTCGATCCCCGGGAACGATGTATTGTCCCATGACATCGCAAGAATGTCCTGGATGACCGCCAGTCCGTGCGCCTTTCCACCCAACGATCCGGTTCCGATGACCTTGAACCTCTGCGACGGGTCAAAGAAGGTCCGGTCGAACGGAGCAAGCAGGCTTTCCAAATCTTTTTCTGAGGCGTTCTTCAGAGGTCAACTCCCAATGTCGTCGAGTATGAAGCCGTCCTCCATCCACCTCACTACCCATCTCACACCCAACCGCGATCCTTACATGCCTGTGCGACCCGGCTGATAGAGATAACGTAAGCGGCCTCACGCATGGTCAATTTTCGCTTGTTCGCAGTTTCCCGCACGGCGTGATATGCAGAGGTCATGGTTGTGTCGAGCTTTCCGAATACTTCATCCTTGTTCCAGTAGTAGTTCATGTTGCTTTGCACCTGCTCAAAATAGCTGCATGTCACTCCGCCGGCGTTTGCGAGGAAATCTGGAATGACAAACATGTTTCTTGCACACAATGCGACGTCGGCTTCGGATGTCGTAGGTCCGTTCGCCGCTTCGGCGATGAGCTTGACGCCTTTGCCGATTCTGCCAACATTGTCTCTGGTGATCTGGTTCTCGAGCGCGGCAGGAATAAGCATGTCGACGTCTTGTTCAATCCAAGCGTCTTCTTGTAATACCTCATACCCGAGGTCTTGCGCCTTGCCGCGGTCAATTCCTCCGAACGGATCGGTGATTGTGCGGAGTTCTTCCACGCTGACCCCGGATTTCTTGCGGAATGAGAAAGCGCATTTGGCTCCCTGGTCCCAACTGGAAACGCACACCACGGTTCCGCCGATCTGCTGCAAAAGCTCCACTGCATACTGTGCAACATTCCCGAATCCCTGAACGCTCGCCGTGACGCCCTGCGGTTTCAGCTTCAAATCTTTCAGTGCCTCGCGCACAGTGAAAATAACGCCGTACCCGGTCGCTTCTTTTCTGCCTTGCGATCCGCCTATGCTGAGAGGTTTTCCGGTGATGAAGCCGGGGTATTTGCCTCCATGGATCACTTCGTATTCGTCCAGCATCCACAACATGTTCTGAGGATTTGTCATGACGTCTGGCGCAGGCACGTCGAGCACCGGACCTACGTTGCGGGAGACCTGTCGCACCCAGCCGCGACAGAGCTGCTCCACTTCACGCTGGCTCATATTGTGCGGGTCGCACACCACTCCGCCTTTGCTGCCCCCGAGTGGAATATCAACGACTGCGCATTTCCACGTCATCCAGACGGCAAGGGCGCGAACAGTGTCGATGGTCTCCATGGGATGGAATCGGATGCCCCCTTTTCCGGGTCCGCGCGCATCGTTATGCTGCACACGGAATCCGCGATAGATATGTACCGAGCCGTCATCCATTCGAACTGGAATGCTGAAATGGTATTCCCGCATGGGCCAACGGAGGAGATCTCGCGTCGCCTGACCAAGGTCTAACAGGTCGGCAACATGGTCGAATTGATGTTGAGCAGTTTCGAAAGGATTGTAACTCTGGGTGGACATGTACGTTCGCCTTTTGAATTGATCGGATAAACTGCCGACAGGTTGTGAGAATAGAGATGCTGGAGGGGACAGTACAAAAAAACGTGCCGCAAGAGAGATGGCAAAAAAATGCCCAAACTCATCCGCATTCTTTGTAGGATCGTGCGAGTATTCCCCATATGAGGGAATATTCTTAGAATCGAGACCCGCATTCTACGACCGGAGAACACGGATGCCATTATGACGTTGTTGCATCAGCAACGCCCGCTTCGTATATTTAAGACAGTGTTCTTTCTCAGTTGTCCTTTAATACCTGTCCAGCGAGGCAGGAAAGGATGCCGGTAATGCAGGCGCGTGTGAAACCTCGGCCTGTATTCGCCTTGAATGATCTGACGACTTCCCGGATGAAGCTTGCCGCCCCTGACAGTGGCGCGCCTCCTCTCCAGTCAAGTCTCCAGCGGGTCATGACGAAGCCTCCTTTCGAACCTCGAATGGAGGCTTTTCTCTTTCTGAGGAGTTGTCCATGACCCAAACCCGCATCATCGACGCAGCAGGCATGCGGCGCACCGTCAATCGACTAGCCCATGAGATCGTCGAAAAGAACAAGGGGGCGGAGGAAGTTGCCGTGGTCGGCATTCGCACACGGGGGGAATTCCTTGCGCGGCGCATCGCCAGAAAGCTCGAAGAAATCGAGCACCATCCCATTCAGGTGGGAATACTCGATATAACGCTGTATCGTGACGACCTTCGCGGCCGGCTTGATCAACCCCGTCTCCAAAGCACGGACATCCTCTTCGATGTCAACGGCAAGATCCTCGTCCTTGTCGATGACGTGCTGTTCACCGGAAGGACTGTCCGCTCGGCGCTTAACGCAATCATGGACCTGGGGAGGCCGAAGTCCATCCAGTTGCTCGTCCTCGTCGATAGGGGACATCGAGAACTTCCCATCAAGGCAGATTTTGCGGGGAAGAACGTCCCCACCTCGCAGCTTCAGGAGATCAAGGTGCTCATGGAAGAAGTTGACGGGGAAGATGGAGTTCTCCTCATCGAACGTTCGCCGTCGGAGGAGAGCCTATGAAACTCTCCGGAAGACACCTCCTTGGTCTCGAGAACATGTCCCGGGACGAACTGGACTTGATCCTCGAAACTGCGGTCTCCTTCAAAGAGGTCCTCGAACGTCCCATCAAAAAGGTTCCGCCGCTGCAGGGGAAAACGATCGCAAACCTCTTCTTTGAAAGTTCTACGCGAACAAGGATATCGTTCGAACTGGCAGAGCGTCGGCTTTCCGCGGATGTCATTTCATTCAGTCAGTCAGGGAGCAGCGTGTCGAAAGGAGAAACCCTGAAAGACACGGCGCGGAACATCGAAGCAATGAAGATCGACATGGTCGTTGTGCGGCACGCGTCGGCGGGGGCCGCACATTTCTTGAGCCGCGTTGTTGATGCGAACATCATCAACGCTGGGGACGGCGCACATGAACATCCGACTCAGGGCCTTCTCGATATGTTCACGTTGCGCGAAAAGCACGGGTCGCTTGAAAATCTTCGCGTGTGTGTCGTCGGAGATATTCTTCACAGCCGTGTCGCACGTTCGAATATATACGGCCTGCAGACGATGGGAGCCAAGGTATCCGTCTGCGGTCCTGCAACACTCATTCCCCGCGAGATTGAACGGATGGGCGTAGCAGTGTACCATCGCCTGGAAGACGTCATTCCGGAAGTGGATGCCCTGAACGTTCTTCGGGTTCAACTGGAACGACAAAAGAGGGGACTCTTTCCGTCGCTCAGAGAATATCATCGGTACTTCGGCGTTACGAAGGAGAAAGTGCAGAAGGCTTCGCGGCCGCTGACCATCATGCATCCCGGACCGATTAATCGCGACGTTGAGCTCTCGGCCGACCTGGCAGACAGTGAACATTCTGTCATCCTTCAACAGGTGACAAACGGAGTTGCGGTGCGGATGGCAGTCTTGTATCTGTTGGGCACAGTGTAACGAACGTCGTTAACTAATTTCATGAACAAAGGAACTTCCATGAAGATTCATATCAAGGGCGGCCGAATTGTCGACCCGGTCAGCGGCATGGACGAGGAGCGGGATATACTGGTGGTGAACGGGATCATCGAGCGGATCTCGTCGAGGCCGAGCGTCGACGGGAGCTACCAGACGGTTGATATGAAGGGTAATATTATCGTTCCCGGATTGCTCGATATGCACGTGCACCTTCGGGAACCGGGTTACGAACACAAAGAGACCATTGAGACGGGTTGCGAATCAGCACGGGAGGGGGGATTCACGGCGGTTTGTTGTATGCCCAACACGAATCCCGCTATCGACGACGAATCCGTTGCGCGGTACGTTCGTCAGAAAGGACAGCAGGTGTGCGACGGCATTGTCGAGGTCTATCCGATTGCAGCAGCGACCAAGGGCCGATTGGGGGAGGAATTGTCGCCGATGGCAGAATTGGCAGGCGCGGGGGCTGTCGGATACTCCGACGACGGATCGCCGATCGCGAGCGCGGAGATCATGCGCAGGGTTCTTGAGTATTCATCGATGTTTGGCATACCCGTCATTCAGCACGCAGAAGAGCCGACCATGACCATGGGCGGTTGCATCAATGAAGGGTTCGTGTCGACAAAGAGCGGACTGCCGGGTATTCCGCCCGTCGCCGAAGAATTGATGGTGGCACGCGACCTCATTCTCCTGCGATACATACCGGCGGCGAAATATCATGTTGCCCATATCAGCACGGCCTCAGCGATCGAGCTCGTGCGCAGGGCGAAAGCGGACGGTCTCCAGGCGACGGCTGAGGCGACGCCGCATCATTTTACTCTGACGGACGATGTCACCGCTTCATTTGACACGAACACGAAGATGAACCCGCCACTCCGGACGGCCGACGACGTCGAAGCGGTCCGTCAGGCCCTAAAAGACGGCACTATCGACGCAATTGCAACAGACCATGCTCCCCATACGATCGATGAAAAAGAAGTTGAATATATTGAGGCGCCGTTCGGCATTGTTGGATTGGAAACCGCGATCGGTCTGACCATGACGGAGCTCGTTGAAACTGGCCTGCTTGCGCTTGACGAAGCGATCGCCAAGCTCTCCACGAATCCCCGGCGAATTGTCGGATTGCCGGCGATCAAGTTCACTCAGGGTGAACCAGCGAACATGACATTCATCGACCCTCGCGCAAAGTGGACGGTGGATGTGCAACGTTTCAAATCGAAATCCAAGAATTCACCGTTTCACGGGCGAGTGCTCACGGGGAAGGCAATCGGCGTTCTGAATAACGGGAAAATGTACATTGCCGGAGTATGACCCCCCGTGTGCACAAAACTAGACGTCGAAACGGAATGCAGTGAGTGAATCCGTCGAAAATCAACGGGGAACTTGGCATAAGGATTGAATTTTTCGTTCGAGTCAAGACCCAGGAGACACCATGAAAACACTTGCGCTGTTGGTCGCCACCTTTGTCACTCTTGCCGGATGCAGGAGCTTGAACGAAGTCGATACGACCGCTCCCGCAGCACCCCGAGGAATTCGGACAGTGTCGCTTGACGATGCCGTCTACGTACAGTGGTTAGCGAACACGGAACCGGACCTTGCTGCATACAACATCTGGAGCAGCAATGCTTATGATGGTCAATATACGCTCGTCGCGACCACAACAGCGACTTCCTTTGAAGACTTGCGGCCGCGAAATGGTGTGACGGTGTATTATGCACTGAGCGCGTTCGACAATGAAGGCAATGAAAGCGATCTCAGTGCAGATGTCGTCTACGACACGCCGCGCCCGGAAGGCTCCAATGTACTCCTGAATAATTACCTCACGCAACCCTCTACGGCGGGATACGATTTCTCTACGTATAGTGTCGGCCTGTACAACGACGAATTCACGGATGTGTTTTTTGAGTCTGTGAATGGCAGATACTATCTCGACGTATTCGACGACACCGAAATCCAGGACATGGGATACACCGAATCGTTGGACGAGATCTCTGTAGCGCCGGTGAACGGTTGGTCGCCGTCAAGGTCGGTAGAAGCGATCCCCGGCCATACATACGTGGTTTGGACCTGGGATGACCATTATGCGAAAGTACGGGTGACAGAGACCAGTGCGATCCGTGTGCACTTCGATTGGGCATACCAGACTGCGCCGGGAAATACTGAGCTGAGGGCGGCGAAACCTGCACCCCGCCGTCGTGCACCGCTGCAACGTGCGTCAGTTGCTCAAAATTGATTCTCATGGCCTTTTCCAATACTTTGCCATCATGAAGTTCGCGTTGTCCATCCTGATAATCGTGTGTGCTGTGGATACATCAGACGCTCAGATCCGCAGTCGGCGGACGGACAGGCAACAGCTTCTCCCATCGGATCTTCCTCTTCCAGAAGCGCAGCAACAAGAGGTCGGTGCAGTATTCGCTTCTGTGCAAAGAGGACTGGCAGCCTCTTCTGTGACGCCGTTCAGCGGACACTTTGCCGGCTCTGTTCATCTAGCGCTTCCGGCAAGCGACAGGGGACAATTCTCGCCAAATCAGGCCTCGCAGATCCTCTCCAAGTTCTTTGCCGACCACCGAACCAAGTCGATGCGATTCGAGAATACCGCGACGACTGTGGCGGCGCCCTTCGCGTTTGGCACACTCGTGGTCGATGGACGCGGTCGACCTGATACACTCCGCGTGTACGTGGCGTTGACCCGTGTCGACACCCGGTGGTTGATCTCCCAACTTGCAGTCTATTGAACCTCGCACCTCCCCCACGATGACGAAGACCGATCGCAGACTCCGCTTGTCAGTGTGGGCGGCAGGTGTGTGCGGTCTCTCCGCCTTCCTTCTTTGGGCAGTCTTGCCGAATCTGAAAACTCAGGACAATGACCGGCCGGAAATGGCGGCGCAGATGCTGAAACGCGTCCGGGAAGCTTCCCTGGAGTATATTCGCTCATTGTACGCGAACGCCGAATCGGTTGCGGCCGACAGAGAGTTGTATCGGCTCGCGCTTTCGCGCGATCCGCTTGAAGTGGCCGGAGCATTCGATCGTTTGGCGGGATACCCACGGCCGCAGAGTACAACACTTGAGCTGACCGACGCCCGCGGTGAGATTCTCGCGTGGGCCGGCCGGCATTGGCGAGGTGCGACGCCGTTTGAGGCGACCGGGGTGCAGCGCGACTCCGCGACCGTCATCGCTCCAACCGGTGCTTTCCTCGTGCTGTCTGTCTTTGCGACTCGCGACAGTGGAAAGTCGTTCGCGGTCGTTTCTACTCCGGTTCAGATCGACGAAGAAGCCGTTGCTCGGCTATTTCCAGTCCCGTCGCTGACCTCCATCCTCCACGAACTCGCGGGAACTCATGCCACATTCGAATCGATTGGAAATGTCAACCCCCTAAATCTGCAATCTCCGGTGGTTGGCTTGCGGGGCGAGATGATAGCATGTCTCAGTGGTCCGTCGATTGACGGACCGGCACAAGAGTTCCCTGGGTTGCCGGCAATCGGGCCGACAATCCTGCTTGTCCTCACCATCGTATTTGGCTGGACGGCCTTTTGGACCGTCACTGGTCGATTGCACGATGGAATGAGCTCGACGCTCCGAGTTGCCGCTGTTTGGGTGACACGGTATGCACTGCTCCTCTTGGGCATTCCCGGAAGATTCGACCTTGGACCCTTGGTAGATTCGGCCGCATACGGTTCGCCGTTTGGAAACGGCATAACAGGGACACCGCTTGACCTTTTGTTGAGTGCGATCGCACTCACACTTTCCCTCGCTTGGTTGGAGAAAACGATTGATGGACGCCTGGCTCACACTCGGATGCTCGCTTTTCGAACGCGCCGGTTACGGTGGTTGTCGTTGGCAGTCATGATTGTCGTCGTGTCTGCGCTGTTGATCGCGATTTCGCGTGCATTTGCGGCGTCAATCAAGAGCATCGTTGTGGATTCAACACTGAAGCTGTATGATTCATTGAACATCGTGCCAGATGCCGGAGTTGTTGTACTTCTTACCGCATCGTTGTTACTCACGGCCTGCCTCATTATTTCCTGGACGTCTCTCCTTCGATACATGGCGTCAGCTGCTTCCGGTGTAGCATCACATTTCGCATTTTCGACATGGGTGTATGTCGTCGCTGGAATTGCATTTGCTGTCGGTGTCTTTACGTTTGTCGATAGTTCTGGTGTCCTTCCGTTGACCCTCCCGGTTGCGGCGGTCGTTGTCGGCATTCTTCTGGCCGACCCGGAGCGTATTTCATCGGGTCGACAGACGACACTCTGGACGATCAGAGCAGTGGCGGTGATCGTGCTGGCACTTCCCGTTATCGACTCGATGGTCCGACAGAAATCTCGCGATGGAATTCGCCACGAAGTCGAAGACAAGCTTCGTCCTGAAGATTCGTGGTTTTCCTTTCTCTTATCGACCGACCTCGCCGCGCTATCGCGTGATGCGGCAGAAACGGCACCGTTTTCGTCGGCTGCCAACGGTATCCGCGGAACACAGGCGTTTCGATTATGGGCTCGCACGACCATCAGCCGCCAGCCGTTGAATTCGGGTGTTGTTCTCTATGACGCTGCCGGTCGGGAAACCGACCGCTTTGTTGTCGGATTCAGCTCGTTCGAACAACAGATGGCTTTGAACGCAGTCTTCCAGGGCGACGAGGAAACGGCACAAACGTTGGATTCGCGTTCTCTGGGCAGTAAGTCTCATGTGTACGGCATGTGGGGGACATTTCGGAATTCTGAGAACGGGGTCCTTGGCAGTCTGGCATTGATCCTGTCTCCCGCTGAAGAGGAACCGCTCCTGCTTGCTGTGGCCGAGCGTTCAAGCACCGGGTTGACGCAAGCTCCAGAGGTAGAATATCTTGGAGGCGAGGCAGTGCGAAGCACGGACCCGTATGTGAGGTCCGGCTCCTTGCTCGGTGCGGACGTCTTTTCCGAACTTGAAAGCGTCCGTCGCAATTGGGTTTGGACTCGCTCGCACAATCGGGACGCCGACATTCTGTATGTACGCGATCCGGCAGTCCCGGGACGCATTCTCGCTGTGGCATTTGAGGATCAAGACATTCGTTGGCAGGTGTTCCACGCGGTACGGATCATAGCGGTGTATGCAATGATCGTGCTGCTGGTATTACTTGTGCGGTGGGTCGTCCGATGGTTTTCGGGCACGCGCAACGTGATGAGTTTCCGCACCAGGCTTTTCCTTGCTTTCGGATCGATCGCAGTCATTCCTTTGATCCTGCTCGCCATTTACAACCAGTCCTTATCGGAGGAACGTACGTCACGGTCTATCCGGACTGCGCTTCAGCGCGAACTCTCCCAGGTCGTTCAGCGGATGAATGCTTCCGTGCAAAGCGAAGAGGACATTGACCGCGGCGTGACGGACGATTTCTGCAGCTCGGTGGCTGCAGAATTGGATATCGAGTTTTCCTTTTTTCGCGGCGAACGGCTCCAGGCAAGCAGCAGGCCGGAACTGTATGCGTCGTCGTTGCTGGGAGACCGGGTGCCCGGGAAGGTGTTCGCTGCTGTGCAATTGTTGTCGGACGATCTTGTCGTTGAAACACAGAGGATCGGTTCGGTGACATACGCCGTCGGGTACGGTCCTTGGATCGTCAACGGGCGTCCGGCGGGAATTCTTTCGGTCCCGACACTGAATCGACAGATGGAGATCGAGCAGGAGCTCGCCGAGCGAAACGCATACATACTTGTGGCATATGTCGTCGCTCTCGTTCTTATGCTCGTCGTCGGAGGTTATCTATCCGAGAGGATAGCACGTCCCTTGCGCGAACTCACCGCAACAACGCGGGAGCTTGGACAGGGAAGAGTCGTACCCGTCACCCGGTCGAGTCGGACGGACGAGGTCGGTGAATTGATAAATGCCTTCGACGATATGTTGCAGCAGCTCGAGACCAGCCGCCAGCAACTTGCCCGTGCCGAGCGGGAACACGCCTGGAAGGAAATGGCAAAACAGGTTGCGCACGAGATCAAGAATCCGTTGACCCCGATGAAGTTGTCCGTCCAACATCTTCGCCAGGCGTTCAAGGACAAAGCACGTGACCGGGAACGCATCCTCGCACAGGTCACGAAGATGCTTCTCGAACAGATCGACACGCTGTCGCGGATCGCAACTGAATTCGCACATTTCGCAAGATTACCGCAGCGAACGTTTGAACGCGTCGATGTTTGCAGAGTGATTCGTGAAGTCAAGGACCTGTTCACGGACAACCGTGGTATTGCAATTACTCTTCGCCTGCCGAAAGAAGCGGTGCTCGTGATCGCCGATGCAGATGAGCTTCAACGAGTCTTCATCAACCTCTTCCGCAACAGCATACAGGCGATGAGTGAACGGGGCTCAATTGATGTATCAGCGTCGGTCGAACGGGGAATGCTGCATGTGGTTTTTGCAGATTCGGGTCCCGGTGTGCCGGAGCATCTCAGGTCGCGAATCTTTGAGCCGAGTTTCTCGACAAAGACCGAGGGGATGGGATTGGGACTCGCGATCGTCCGCCGCGTGATCGAAGATATGGGAGGCACCATCACGCTTCGTCCGATCGACAAAGGGGCCGCGTTTGACATCCATATCCCTATATGAAGCCGATCAACCCTTCCGCTGAAATCCTTGTTCCTCGTGTATTCGGTCGGGTCAGCAACATCGTCTGCGGGATGAGCACGAGGCGAGGCGGTGTATCGCCCGATCCGTTGGGAATGAACATGAGCTATTCAGTGGACGATGACGTGGCAAACGTCCGACAGAACAGGGCTTTCATGTTCGGATCGATCGGTCGGCGGGAAAGCGACATCGCGTTCGCAGGCCAATGCCACTCGGCGACGGTGGTCATTGTAGACCACCCGGGTATGTACCCGGAATGCGATGCGCTCGTTTCTGCTGCTCCCAACGTGGTTCTCGCAGTTTCGGTGGCAGATTGCTCGCCGGTTCTTCTGTGTGATCCACGCCGGAAGGTGGTGGCCTCGGTCCATTCCGGTTGGCGGGGAACTCACCAGCGGATTGTCGCAAATGCGGTCAGATGCATGGAACGGGAATTCGGTTCCCTCCCGACTGATCTTCTCGCCTACATTGGGCCCTGTGCTGGACCGTGCTGCTATTCTGTGGGTCCGGAGGTCTCGTCACTGTTTGACGAAGTCGTGATCAGAAGAATAGAAGAAAAGACGAACCTGAATCTAACACTCGAAAATCGACGCCAGCTTCAGTCTGCCGGATTGTCGTCAGGGAACATCGAAGCCGACGGTCGGTGCACCATCTGCGGTCCGGAATTGTTCCATTCATTCCGCCGTGACGGACGGAAGTCGGGGAGGATGCTGGCGTTCATTGGACTTACGCAAGATGGAGATAGATGAACATGTGCGGAATCGTGGGATATCTTGGATTTCGAGAGCCGTTGCCGATCATTCTCGACGGACTTCGTCGGTTGGAATATCGCGGCTACGACTCGGCAGGTGTGGCGCTAAATCGCAATGGCTGCATCACTGTGCGGAAAAGTGCGGGCAAGGTTGCCGAGCTGGCGGCCCAGGTGGAATCGAACCCGGAGTACGCGGGAGCCCGGGCGGGAATGGGTCATTCTCGCTGGGCTACGCACGGTGAACCAAACGATGTGAACGCGCATCCGCATGTCGATTGCACGGGCAGGGTCGCGGTCATCCACAACGGCATCATCGAGAATTATGCCGCATTGAAGACTCAGCTGCAACACCGCGGGCACGTGTTTGCGAGCGCCACAGACACGGAAGTCCTGGCGCATCTTATTGAAGACTTTCTCCGAACGACACCGGACCTGTATGGGGCGGTCAAAGCATCCTTGCGGGAGGTTCGCGGTACGTACGGTCTTGTCGTGATGGACGCGCATGCTCCGGAGGTCATGATCGCCGCGCGCATGGGAAGTCCGTTGATCATCGGTGTTGGTGAGGGGGAGCACATCATTGCGTCCGACGCGGCAGCTATAGTCGCCCATACGAGACAAGTGGTCTATTTGAACGATGGAGAGGTCAGCGAAGTGAGGCCCGACGGGATGCGGACGTCAACGATCTTTGACGTGCCGATTTCAAAAGAGATCACTAACGTAACAATTGAACTTTCCCAGATTGAAAGGGGCGGATACGAACATTTCATGTTAAAGGAGATCCACGAGCAGCCGGAAACGATTCGAAACGGCATGCGGGGCCGGTTGCGGGTTGAAGACGGGGAGGTCAAACTTGGCGGACTTGAACATGTGCGCGACAAGCTCGTCCAGGCGAAACGGATTGTGCTTATCGGATGCGGTACGTCCTGGCATGCCGGTCTCGTCGGCGAATATATGCTTGAACAGATCGCCAAGGTTCCGGTGGAGGTCGAATATGCCTCGGAATATAGGTACCGCAGTCCGCTTGTTGGCAAAGACGACGTTGTTTTCCTCATCAGTCAGAGCGGAGAAACGGCCGATACGCTGGCTGCGTTGCGCGAGGCGAAGCGTCATGGCGCGACGGTGCTGGGGATCGTCAATGTCGTGGGAAGCACCATTCCCCGCGAAACGGACGGCGGAATGTACGTCCATGCGGGTCCCGAGATCGGGGTCGCATCTACGAAGGCCTTCACGTCGCAGTTGACGGCGCTTGGCCTGATCACTATCATGATCGCCCGGGCGAAGGGTCTTCCGCGGGAAGAGGCGAATGTGCTTACCAGGGAGTTGGCCTCCATCCCAGATAAGGTTGCGCGAGTGCTTGCACAATCCGACGCCATCAAGCAACTTGCTCAAGAGTTCAAAGACTCACGGAATTTTCTTTTTCTCGGCAGGGGTGCGAATTTCCCCGTCGCCTTGGAAGGCGCCCTCAAGCTGAAGGAAATCTCTTATATCCATGCGGAAGGTTATCCGGCAGCCGAAATGAAGCATGGTCCGATTGCGCTCATTGACGAGCATATGCCGGTAGTGTTCGTCGTGCCGAAAGATGCCATCTACGAAAAAGTACTAAGTAACATCCACGAAGTTCGCGCACGGAAGGGACAGATCATTGCCATCGCCAATGAGGACGACACCGAGATCGACAAACTTGCGGACCATGTCATACGTGTTCCACGAACGTATGGATTCTTCGGTCCGATCGTGAATGTCATTCCACTGCAGCTTCTGGCATACTATATTGCTGTTGCCAGAGGGACAAACGTCGACCAACCCCGGAATCTTGCCAAAAGCGTAACAGTAGAGTAGTTCGTTTTCCTTGACTTTCCTCGGAATAGTGCTAACTTCAATCGTCGCCTAGACTTGTGAGGACTTTCAGTGAGTAATTCACCTATACGATTCAAGAATACAGATTGGGCTTTGATTCTTGGTGCTTCAAGCGGGTTCGGCGGAGCAACTTCCGTAGCACTTGCCGAGCATGGCATGAATATCTGCGGTGTTCACTTCGACAGGGCGCAGACCATGCACCTTGTGGACGATGTTAAGAAAAAAGTAACGGCGGCTGGGGTACGATCTATGTTCTTCAACGTCAATGCTGCCGATGCACAAAAGCGTGGCGAGATCCTGGAAGCGCTGAAGAAAGAAACGGGAAAATCGCCCGATGGATTCGTCAGGGTCTTGATGCATTCTCTGGCATTCGGGACATTGAAGCCCTATATCTCAGAGAATTCGGAAGAAATGGTGACGCAGGCGCAGATCGAAATGACGATGGACGTCATGGCGAATTCGGTTGTCTATTGGACACAAGGAGCGTTCTCGCAAGGCCTGTTGCGGAAAGGGAGCAGGATCTTTGGGATGACCAGTAGTGGCGGGCGAACTCAGATTCCGTATTACGGGGCGGTCTCGGCGGCAAAGACGGCACTTGAATCGCATCTTCGGCAATTGAACATGGAATTAGGAGCATGGGGGATCACCTGCAATGCTATCATGGCGGGTGTCACGGATACACCGGCTCTGAGAAAGATCCCGGGCGCCGATAAGATGATCAACACCGCACGCGCAAAGAATCCTCAAATGCGATTGACGACGCCCGAAGACATCGGCAAGTTTATCGTTCTTATGTCGCATGAGTATGGCGATTTCGTTGCAGGAAACGTTCTCGGAGTTGATGCCGGAGAAGAAACCGTGAGCTTCATCGGTCAAAAAAGCGCTCGGTCGCTCGACTGACCGTTGACTTCCCTTGGAACATTCGCTATATTTCAAAGTGGTGCAGGTTGTGCTGCACCACTTTTTTTTCGTTAGAAATTGTCGGATCCCGCCAAAAAACGGCGGGGATCCTGAGAATTTCAAACACGTAGCTTCGGTCGCTTCCTGCGACCTCGCTAAGTGTAGAAATTTTCGGACAGGTAGCTCAGTTCCAATTCGACTGAACTTGCCGAACGGAGTGAAGGTAAGTTCAAGGTCGAATTGAGAATCCCGCCGAAAGGCGGGATTGGTAGGACAGAGTTACACGATAAACAGATACATTTGGAGATTTTCGGATCCCGCCAAAAAACGGGCGGGATCCTGAAAATTTCACAAACTTAACTTCGGTGGGTTCCACCCACCTCGTTAAGTTTGGAAATTTTCGGACAGGTAGCTCAGTTGGTAGAGCAATGGACTGAAAATCCATGTGTCGGCGGTTCGATTCCGTCCCTGTCCACGAAAGTCACATCACTCATGGAGCTGAGCGACTGTAACTGATCGGTGACTTTCAGTGTCCCGACATGCTTCTAGTCGGGACCCATTCATCGTGCAAATGTCCGCCGCGACTTTCAATCTGTATTCCGCCCACTGCCTACTCTCAATCACGTTTTCATCTTTTCAAGATACTCGGCCTCGCCTGCCAATTTTCGCATTCCAATTTCTTCCTTCGCCGCCCTGCCCAATAGCTGCAACAATCGTCCGGCGGGATTTCCGCATCTTCTTTTCTTTTCGCGTCTGATGGCTACACCTTTCCTTGATCCTTGCAAAACACATCCTCGAGTATCAATCCTCACATGCCGCATTGCGGTGACGTATGCCTCGCCGGGATATTGCGAAAACATGGAGTGCCATCGTGGGAAGGTCAGATCCGCGCCAGGTCGCGCATCAGGGCCTCGTGAACTGGGCCTTCGGCTGCGAGATAGGACGCGAAACAGGAGGCGATCTCGTCGGCGTGACGCGCCGCCTTGGGGTCGCTACGAGAGGTGGTCCATGCGGAGAGATTCAGGAGTTGGCATGGTTCCAACAGTTGAAGAAGATCCATCAGGTCGAGAGAGGCGGAATACTTCAAAAGCGCCGTGCGCGTATTCCTGAGGCGCGCAGCTATGCACGCGGATTGAGTCATCTTGGAAATGAGCGACTGTGAAGAGACTGGAAAAGCATTGGAAGCAAGCACTTGGCCTTGTGCGGTCACATGCAATTCGTCCCCGTCGAAGAACGATGCTGCGTCATTACCCATTGGCGTTCCCGGGAACAACATCAGTCGGAACACATTGATCGCCCGAAATCCCAGGTCAAGCACGTCTTTCAGTGTGCGTTCAAATCCTTCTGGTGAATCTCCAGGGAGTCCCACGATCACGTCCGCAGGAATGTCGGGAAATTCGCGGAGAAGAAGTCCGATGGCGGCGCGGTGCCGGTGCGTAGCCTGGCGGCCGATTCGCCGAAGGCATGCGGGATTCGTGGATTCAATGCCGATCGAAATCATCTCTATTCCGGCATCTCTGGCGAGGGTGACATATTCTCGGTCCACATGTGTGAGGTCAGGGTATGCCTTGATGCTCGTCTGCCGATTGACCCGTCCAAGGAGCGCGAAGATCTTTTTTGCCCGGTCACGTGTCCCCCCAAAATGCGCATCACAGATCCGGAGATGGCGCACGCCGTGCCGGCACAAAAAGGGAAGCTCCTGCTCTATCAGCGTGTCATCCAGAATCGTCATATTGCCGTCGGGATATTGACAATACGCGCATCGCGACCGACAACCTGCGACAGTCTCATAGGACACTTCTGAAACGGAACTGATGCATTGCATTACGTCGGTGTTCGCTTCGTGGAAGATTACTCCTCGCCCCGGTTCTGGGTCGGGGCGTACAGGCATATGGACGATCCGGTTGTCGGTCCTGAAACTGATGCAGTCGACGGCGTCGAATGGTTTGTGGGATGCAATAGCTTCGAGTACGCGAACCAGGGGTCGTTCTCCCGCGCCACGGATGACAACATCAACGGCGTTGTGGTGCATCAAGATCTCTTCTGCGGCCGCCGTTGAATTTACCTGTGGACCGCCGAGCAGAACTCGTGCTTTTGGCAAGAGAAGTTTTACTGTGGAGGCCGCATCGAGGAATGCAGGAAGGGACCAGTAGTGGCAGGAAAAACCGACTGCATCCGGCGTCCAAGTGCCAATTGCCTGCACCAGAAGGTCGTTGGCGGGGATTCCTGCCGTCGGAATGTCAAGGGCACGTACACTGATCGGAAAAGCACACCGGCTGTGCAGAGCCTCCTTGAGGTACCACTCTGCCAGCGAGAATCCTTGCCATGAGTGCACAAACAAGAATTTCATTTCAGTGATATTGCTTGGGCAGGATTTCTACCAGCTGACAATGTAGTAGTTGTAGTAGTAGTTGTAGTAGTTGTTGTATGCGTGATAATAGTTGCTGTAGCTGCTGTAACTGCCATAGCTGCCGTAGCTGGAATAATTTCCATAGCTTGTATAACTGCTGTAGTTACTATAGCTCGTGTAGCTGCTATAGCTGGCGTAGCTGTTGTACTTTTCCGGTTCGAACGGATTATCACATCCGGGAATCAGTTGGGCCCCGAGCGAACCGGCGAGCGCGGCAAATGCAATCCTCCGAAGTGCCTCCCGGCGTTTCATCGAGGGGGCAGAAGGTGCAGCGGGCAATTCGGTCCCGTCGTCAGGTTCGGTATGTTCAGTGGTCATGATCCGCTCCTTTGCAAGAGGTTTTCTATGGCGCTAGTGAGTTGAGCCGGGAGAATGGTGTTCAAGCAATGACGCGCTTCCATTGGACAAGGCAGGAAGTAGTGGTCGGGATGCTTGGGGCCGAGGCAATGCTCCCGTTCCTGGCAATATTCTCGTGAACCCTTGAGGTGAATTTGCTCTGGATATCCATACACGTGTGGGTCCGTCGGGCCCCACACAACGACGGCCGGCACTCCCACGAGATGTGCAACGTGCACAAAGAAATTGTCCACCGTCACAATGGCACTGCATCGACAGGCAAGCCCGATGGCTTGGGCCGGTGAAGTGACACCAAGCAGGGAATACGCTCCCTTGATATGGGTATCTTGGTGTTGGCCGAGTTGCAGTACAAAGAGCCCCTCTTTTCGCAGCAACTGTACCAGATCAATCCAGACGTGCAACGGCATCATTTTCCTTGGTGCATCGGATGAAGGAGCGATCAGCACAACGCAACTCCGATTCCAGGGAATCATGTTTTCCAATGATCCGGCAGCGGCAAATCCGCCGGGGAAGTACAATCGTTCTTCAACCGGCGTGGGAAGTCCGAACATTCGTGCAAGAATCTGAAAGGCCCTCCGGTCCCCGGATCCCAATTCTTCCCTGCTCCAATAATCCGTCCGGACGATTGTCGCGTCGGGTGGTGGGAAACCAATTTCCTCTATTGCCGGGTGCCCCGCAAGAATGCCCTGGTACCTCGTCCGTCGTACCAAACGGAAACGGCGTGACGGCTGATGCTCGATCACCTGCTTAAGCACGCCGGAAAGCATGAGACTGTCCCCCAAGCCTCCTATGGGATTGATCCATTCACTTTGTCCGGGCATGTCAGGCATGGGTGTTTTCCGACAAGGAACCTACGGGTGCAGGGAAGTCCGCGTGTAGTCCAGTGACTGGTTCGATATATCGTTCGATAAGCCTTTTTGTGGCGGCGCAATTCGGGGACTTATGCATATACGTTCCGTAGTGTTGCTTCGATTCCAATGGGCAGCCGCCATGGCAGATTCCCCACAGCCGGCACTCCCGGCACTCGGTTTCAGGAAGCAGCGATTGACGCTGTAAAAATGCGTCGCGCCGGGCATCATGAAGAATAGATTCCAAGGTGCAGTCCTGGATCCGGCCGTATGATTCCATGTTGTAATCACCCGCTTTTCCGCATTGCGACGTGTGGCCCTCCGGACCGATGTATACCCATTCATATGTGCAGGAACCCGAGGACTCGCAGACCAATCCTACGTTGCGATCCCGGAGACTCCGGATAATTCCTTCAAACGGTTTTACGTGAGGGAATCGGACTCGATGTTTCCACCACACGGGGAAAATAGCGCCCAGAAAGTCGGCGAATTCCTCCGGAGTAATTGCCAGCTCGTGTTCGTCCGAACCATACACCCAAACCATGTTGAAGTTTGGCTGCGATCGTAAATTCATGTTCGTCAGGTGATAGAACAGCTCCAGCGGTATGGCAAGAGATTTCCGGTGAACAACATAGATAACTCCCCAGTAGATATTGTTTTCTTCGAGCAATTCCACTGACCGCATGAACGCGCGGTTGTAGGCGTCGGAATCCCGGTTCTTGCCGAATCCCCGCAATCCGGGAATCGGCTCATAACTGGAGCCAATCTGACGAATCCCGAGCTGTCGGAACACTTCGATCAATTCCTGAGTCAACAGCGTCAAGTTCGATTGTACGAGGTGTTCGATTCTGTCTTGTGTTTGGGGACAATGCTTTTTTTGGTGTTCAAGCGCAAGTCTGAAATACTCCGGTCCGAGCAAGCATACTTCGCCGCCATGCCAGGTCAGGGTCATCGTTTCCCGGGGATGGGCGCAGAGGTATTCATTGATTCGCTGGAAGACTAGCTCGAGCAGAGAAGACGAAAGAATCGTGTTTTGACGCTTCTTGATCACGTCGCAATAAATACAGTTGGAATTGCACCGCTCGACGGCCTTGAATATAATTACCGGCATTCGTCCATCCTCCCGTCGTCGCGTTTACGGCGATAGAAGTCGGCCGCGTCCAAGAGGTCCGAAAAGAATTCCGAACATCCGGTCGTTGGGGGGACTGCATCTGCGTACTTGCCCAGACAAACTCTCCATCCCGGGCAGGACGCACACGAGCTCATCTCGAGAAATCTCTTCCGCCATGCGTACTGTGATTTCCGGAATGCAGGCGACGCCGTGATCGTTTCCAGCGCCCCGAGACCCTTCGCTAGAATTCGACCGCTTTGCAGATCCTCTTGGGTCAACGCGATCTCTTCCCGGTTGTTCACATGGAGGTATTGACCCGGTGCATTGAAATACGCAGCATCGAAATCGGTCATCTTCTCGGGATGGTAATGAGTCACGACGTAGTTAAACGGCTCGATGGGAGCGTGCGGGGCCTTGCAGTAGACAGCATAATGCATCAGGTCGTTCAGTTCCTGCCAGCGGTCAAACGAAGCATCAACGATCAGTCCGCAGGAAATTCCCAGTGAAGAGAGAATGTGCAGGTCGACGAAGGCGCTTGGGAGGTGAGCCGGAATGAATATGCGCAGGGGAAGACGCCGGAGCAACGGCATGCGAGGCGAGAGGCCCTTTACCGATGCGATCCCGGCGCAGCGGATGACAAGTGTCACACCTGCCCAGCGACTTTCGATTGGAATATCGTCCAGCGGTTGGTCAGAATCCAACCACACAGCGTGCAATGCGTTGGTGCCGTTGGTCCGGACAGCCAAAGAAGCTATCGCTGCCGGATCACGAGTACGAATCACGAGTGCCTGGCCACGCATTCGGGTAAGGAGCACCGGTTCGTCGGGACACACAATGATTGGCTCGTTCACCCGTATACCTCTGTAATACGGACGGGGGCTTCGGTATGAAACCGGTCAACAAGATGAGCAATGCATCCGCCTTCGCAAAGTCCGCTTTCCCGATGCCGACACGTATCGCATTCCAAGCGCACCCCCCCGGATTCCTGCCGGACCAGTTTGTGCAATCTCTCATAGAATTGCCGGATATCCTGGAGCGAATTGAAATCATACAGAGACCTTCTCCGAAAACCGGAGAGAGGAAAACATGACCATACCGTCATATCGGGGCCGATGTCAATGGCCGGTCCGCAATTGAAATGCAAGTTGCCCTGACTGATCCGATACAGTATGCCCAGCTGCTCGTCGGAAAACAGGCACAAGGGCATTCCACAATCAAACCCTATCGTAATATGAAACTGATCCAGGTTTGGGACAAACTGCATCAACCGCTGGGCCATGTGTTTGAGTTCATGGGAAGCCAGACAGCGATTGTGTTCGCCCGGAATCGGATGTGCAAGTCCGATCCGCAGGTGGCGTCGCGTGCCATACCGGTTGATGTAATCGAAGAGCACAGCGAGGTCGAAATCAGGGCGATAGATATTGTATCCGAGCGAAGAGTGATGGCCGAACAATTCGAGGAATCGTTCTAACCGTTCGGTCTCTTTGTCGGAGGAGATGTCAGGCTGATTGACATTGACAACAAAGGACAACTGATCCGGTGCAACATCCCGCAGATGTTTCCATGCATCGTCGAGGACAGGGGTCGACATGATGCCGCTCGTGAAGACCGAAACATGGAATTGACGGGCGATCAGGTATGCGACAAAATCGACGAAGTGTGGATTAAGGGTGGGTTCACCGCCGAGGAGCGAAATGTGTCGCTCATGCGATGATTCAAGGAAGTCGATAACGTACAGGAAGTTTTCCCACGTCAGGCTTCCGTCCGGGGAAGGGTCGTTCATCTGCTCTCGCGCAAAACAGTATGGACAGGATCGAACGCATTTCCGTGTGAGGAGGAGGTTCGCCATAACGTGAGCAGCTTGACCGAATATATCTTTCCCACCTCTGAGTGTCAAGCAATTGAAGTTCCGGCGTCGGTCTGAGATGCGGCATTCACCATCAGCTTTCTGTTTTCTTCAACTTCTCAATGAATTCGGATTCGATACTTTGAATGTGCTTTCCAAGATTTTCCCATTCCTGCAAAAGCATAGTAAGCCGCAGTTTGCCCTTTTTGACCTCCTTTCCAGTTCTTTTCAGCTCATCGGACCGCTTGTAGGCATCGGGCTCGATCATTGCCCGTTCGAGCGCGCGGATTTCCCGTTCCAACTTGTCGATCTCCCGTTCCTTCTCTCGCAACTCTGTCATGAGCGGATGAAGTAGTCGACTCTTCTCCTGTCGCAGACCGGCCAAACGCCGCCGTTCATATTTGTCCGGACGGACGGCCTCGCTTGCGGACGCGGCTTTTCCCGACCATGCCTTCGCTTGTTCCTTCCTCCGCATTTCAACATACTCCGACACGGTCGAAAAAAACGTTCTCACACCCGAGGCTGAGACCTCAAGCACCGTATTGACGATCGGGTCAAGAAACCCGCGATCATGGGAAACAATCACAAAGGACCCCGTATACGCCAGGAGTGCTTCCTGCAATATCGCTTTCGACCTGATGTCGAGGTGATTGGTCGGTTCGTCGAGAAGAAGTAAGTTGGAGGGACGGAGTAGCATGCGTGCCAAGGCGAGTCGGCTCTTTTCCCCGCCGGAGAGGACCTTAACCTTCTTGAAAACATCGTCGCCGTGGAACAAGAAGGAGCCCAGGATGGATCTGAGCTTTTTCCTGATCTCACCCTGGGCGACATCGTCCACGATCTCAAGGACTTCCTGGTTGGGATCCAGGTCGTCAGCCTGGTGCTGGGCGAAATACGAGAGCGTAAGATTATAGCCAGGGATTCTGTCGCCGGACTCAAAGGGTTCGATACCGGCCATGATGCGCAAAAGCGTTGATTTTCCCGCTCCGTTGACGCCGACGACGGCGATCCGGTCGCCGTTTCCCACTGTAAGAGAAATGCCGCGGAAGACTTCAGCCGAGCCGTACGACTTGACGATCTCCTTCAGCGACATCACTACCTTGCCCGACGACGGTGGTTCGGGGAAACTGAATGCGATCTCCTCCTGCCCCTCAACATCCTCGATCCTCTCCAATCTGTCGAGCTGCTTTATCCGGCTTTGCACTTGACGGGCTTTTGACGCCTTGTACCGGAATCGTTCGATGAAGCGTTCAGTATCCCGGATGCGATCCTGCTGTTTCTTCCGTTCCCGGCCGAGTTGTTCGTTGCGCTCGTCCAGCATGCTCACATACGAGGAATAATTGCCGCGATGATCATCCAAAGTACGCCGGCTCAAGCCAAGAGTACGAACGGTGGCGCGGTCAAGGAACACCGTATCGTGGGAAACGACGATGACAGCGCCGTCATAGGAAGCAAGATAGTCTTCCAGCCATGCGAGGGACTCAATGTCCAGGTGATTCGTCGGCTCATCGAGGAGCAACACGGATGGTGTTTGTAAGAGCAGCTTTGCGAGCGCGATCCGCATCTGCCAGCCGCCGCTGAACTCCTCGGACTTGCGTGACAGGTCATTCACCGTAAATCCCAGGCCCATGAGCACTTTCTCGATCCTCGATCGCATGCGATATGCATCGAGGTCTTCGAGACGGTGCTGCAGTTCGCCAATCACTTCAAGGAGCTCGGCATGTTGATCCGAATCCGGCGCAATGGAATTCAGCGAGTTCACGCCTTCATCGAGTCGGGTCTGCAGGGAAATGAGATCTTCAAAAGCGGTCGCCGCTTCGTCGTACAGCGTCCTCCCTCGAAGTGCGATGTTTTCCTGCGGCAAATAGCCGATCGTGACATAATGAGCGCTGGAGATCGATCCTTCGTCGGCCGGGAGTTCACCGGCAAGGACCCGCAGCAACGTGGTTTTGCCGCTGCCATTCGCTCCCACAAGTCCAATTCGATCGTGAGGACGGATGAGAAACGAGACGTGCTCGAACAATGCCTGCCCGCCGACATGAACGGCGAGGTTGGAAACGGAAACCATGGAAGTACGAAGTAACCCGGGAAATGTGAGCAATAAAACTACTGTGGTCTTGGTCCAGATGCAACGCTTTCCTTTCGGATGATTTTTTCGGTTCTTCCAAGCGAACTGGACCTCACGATGATCCTCATTCTCTGGCGGTTCACTGCGAAATCGGATTCCGTCGACACTTTTGCTCAAATGTACGACAGCTCCGGCCCGTGGGTTGACATTTTCCGTCGTTACCATGGTTATCTTGGTACGGAGCTCCACCGATCGGTCGACGATGTGCGGGTGTTCATGACGATCGACAGATGGGAAGACAGATGGTCGTATGAGACGTTTCTGGCAAACCATGACCCCGAGTATACGGCGCTCGACAAACGATGCCAGGAGCTGACGGAATCCGAAGATTTTGTCGGGCTCTATGAAAATGTAACCGCCGTACCGGGCGAATGAAGTTGGCCGATTCACACTCTTACTTTGAGGAAGCCATGCGTAGCCGTCTCTTACTTACAGGATTGATACTGATCATCGCCACAGGCGTGGACGCCCAGAACACATCCCGTTCCGGACGGACAGTCGCGGAGGCCAAGGTCTTTGTCGATTCCGCGGAACAACGATTACGAGAATTGTGGGTCCGATCGTCGCGGGCTTCATGGGTGCAGAACAATTTCATCACCGACGACACAGAAGCACTTGCAGCGGATGCACAGAAGGACGTGACTGCGGCAAGCGTCGCGTTCGCAAAAGGAGCGGCGCGATTCGACGGTGTGAAGTTACCGTATGAGATCGAACGCAAATTGAAGCTCCTGAAACTGTCGCTGACGCTTCCCGCGCCTTCCAACGACAACGATCAACAAGAAGTGACGCAGATCGCCGTCTCTCTTGAAAGCGACTATGGCAAGGGAAAATTCTCAACTCAGAACGGGACAGTATATACTCTGAACGATGCGTCGCGTGTCATGGCGACCAGCAGAAACTACGACACGTTGCTCCTGATGTGGAAGGGATGGCATGAAGTCGCACGTCCAATGCGTGAACGATATACCCGTCTCGCAAAGTTGACGAACAAGGGGGCGAAAGAGCTTGGGTTCGCCGACGTCGGATCGCTCTGGCGGTCGAACTACGATATGCCTCCCGGCGAGTTTGCGAAGGAGATCGACCGATTGTGGCTGCAAGTGAAGCCGCTGTACGACGCTCTCCATGCCTATGTTCGGACCGCACTCGCGAAAGAATATGGAAAAGGGAAGGTGGAGCGGGGGGGACGAATTCCCGCACACCTCCTGGGAAATATGTGGGCTCAGAGCTGGCTGAATATCTATCCCCTCGTGGCTCCCCCGTCTGGCGATCCGGGATACGATCTGACAAAGATTCTCCAGGAGAGAAAAGCGACGGAAGAGGACCTCGTCCATATCGGGGAAAGATTCTTTGTCTCGATCGGTTTTGACCCGCTGCCTGCTTCGTTTTGGACACGGTCGCTCTTTCGAAAGCCGCAGGATCGGGAGGTCATATGTCATGCGTCCGCCTGGAGCATTGACTTCCACGACGACTTGCGGATCAAGATGTGCATTGAAGTGAACGATGAGGATTTTCAGACGATCCACCACGAATTGGGGCACAACTTTTACCAGCGTGCGTACAACGGCCAGCCGTTGTTGTTCCAGGGGAGCGCTAACGACGGGTTCCATGAGGCACTTGGCGACGCGGTTGCGCTGTCGCTGAGCCCGGAATACCTGCAGCAGCTCGGCATGATCTCGACGGTGCCGGATGCTTCGGGGGACCTCGGCTTGCTGATGAAGATGGCACTGGATAAGGTCGCATTCCTCCCGTTCGGGCTTGTCGTCGATCAGTGGCGATGGAAAGTATTTTCGGGCGAGATCAGTCCCAACGAGTACAACTCGTCCTGGTGGTCGTTGCGGGAAAAATATCAGGGGGTTCAAGCGCCGGTAGAGCGAACGGAGAAAGATTTCGACCCCGGAGCGAAATTCCACGTTGCGGGAAGCGTTCCATACACCCGGTATTTTATTTCGACGATCCTTCAGTTCCAGTTCCACAGGGCTTTGGCCAGAGAGATGGGGCACACCGGACCGATTCACAGGGCGTCGATCTACAACAACAAGCGGGCGGGAGAAAAACTCAAAGCAATGATGGCTATGGGACAAAGCCGTCCATGGCAGGAGGCTTTGGAGGCACTAACCGGAGAGAAACAGATGGACGCAAGCGCCATTGTCGATTATTTCGCGCCCCTGAAACGTTGGCTGGATGAGCAGAACAAAGGACAGAAGGTGGGATATTGAAAACGAGACTCTGTGGTTCCATTGAATGCACGCGACTCAGTGTCAAGGCGGCGTATGGACACGCGACGAAGGTTTTGCTCGTCGGATGTGTTCTTTGGCTTGCGGCACATCAGCCGCTCGCCGGTCAGCATGGTTCCCTAATCGGCTTCGCACACGAATCTTCGGCAAACTCATTCGTCGTCGTTGTGTCGGACGACAGCATTCAGACGCGAACGATTCGCAAAGGCATTATTCATACCGAGTACACGCTGACAGGCCCGTACACACTCGACGTTCTGACCGTGGATCTCACGTCGACTGCGTGCCGCATCGGTACATTCCGACCGGACAGCCTCACGCGAACATCCGTGCAAGCGAGGCAGAACAGCGTCGGAGCGAAGAACGTCGTCACGGCGATCAATGCGGATTTTTTTTCGTTCTCGACACACTGGCCCCAAGGCAATCAAGTCAAGGAAGGAATGATGATACACGGTACTCTGTCCAACCGGCGTTCGCACTTCGTCACCGATGTGACCGGTCGGCCGTATTTGACCACGTTGACTTTTCATGGGTCAGTGATGTCGACGATGGGAAAGGTTTTGACAATTGACGGAGTCAACCTCCACAGGGATTCTGGCACGATCGTGCTGTACAATATGTATAGGGGTCAAAGGATCAGAAGAGATTCGACGGGGTGGGAGATGCCCCTTCGCATCCTCAGCGATAAGTGGGTTACGAACGATACAATGCGTTTTGTCGTCGGTGGTGTGCAGGCGGGAGGAACGTCGTCGATCAGAGATGGGAATGCCGTCCTTGCGTTCGGTGCGGAGTCTGCGGGGAACATGAAAAACTTCGCTGACGGCGATACGGTCCGGTTGTATATAGGATTTCGTGAGATTCCGGGACGCGTCGCGGAGGTTATCGGCGGGTCGGGAAGGATACTGTGGAACGGAGAGATTGCGGACAACAATTTCCGGCGGGCAGAGTCGCTCGGTCAGGCCTTTCTACGGACCCGTCATCCTCGGACGTTTCTCGCGATTGACAAGGACACAACACGATTGTACTTATGCACAGTGGACGGACGTCAGAAGACGAGCATCGGAATGAACTTTGAAGAGATGGCGAAGTTCCTGCTGTCCATAGGCGCATGGAATGCCATCAATCTGGACGGCGGAGGATCGACGACCATGGTGATCGACGGCCAGATCGTAAACTCTCCCTCTGACAAATCGGGGGAACGGGCAGTCGCAAATTCGCTGCAGGTGATTGAAGAAAGAGAATACAACCCATCTCAAAAACTGCACCCCGGAAAAGAATGAGCCACAAAAATGCACCCCGGCCACGCTCCGTCTCGCTACGCTCGACGAGAGCTTTCAGCCCGAGGCTCGGCCGAGGGCGGGCAGAACGCACAAAAATCGATTTTGTGCCTTTTGTGGCAAATGTTTTTGAGATGGCTTCTCATATCCCGGCGAAAAACGAGGTGTGCGGAAGGAAGCGATCACCGACGCATTACTTGTGTTTGCCGGTAAGAGTCAGACGGAGGGTCTTGATCTCGAAGGGTTTGAACTTGAGGCCTAGCCGGGCGCCCTTCAGTGGAAGGGGCTTGATGTCCCGTTCGATCAGGTCGCATTCAGAGACTAATAGAGGCTTGTGTCCAAATGCAATGGACGCGTCGGTCGAACGACCGTGAGCCTCGTACAAGCGAACAATGACGCCGGCGCCATCTTCCGAGATCTTCAGCGCCGTGCAATGTATGTTGGCTCGATTCAGCGTGAAGATCGACTCTTGCGCTTTGAGCGGTGTGCCAGAATAGACCTGCACCGGGACGTTGATTCCGCGCGCAGTCGCAGTAACGTTTGCAGAACGCCAATCGCCGGCAAACGGGACCAGGGAATACGTAAACAGGTGGTCTTCCTGGTCGGTCGTCTCAGGCGCAGTCATGTGACGCGGGTCGATGGGATGAGGGAAGCGGGGTGAGCGCAGGAGCGTTATACGTAGTGCATTGTCCCTGCAATCGTAGCCGTACTTGCCGTCGTTCACGACTGCTCCGCCGTATTTACCATCGCTCAATGACGCCCACCGTTGAGTCGGGACCTCGAATTTGGCTTTGTCTTCGGGTACTTTTGATCGTGTCGGCCGGCTCACGACTCCAAACTGGGTCTCGTATGTGGCGTTGGGGGGACGGACCGACAATGGGAATGCCGCCTTCAGCAATGTCTGGTGCTCCCTCCAGCGGACCGAGGTCTCAAAGTCCACGCGCGACGTTTTGTGGAACAATCGTATGTGCTGGACAATATACGTTCCGGAAGCGGTTCGGAATTCCTGCCGCAGCGTTCCCCGCAACGGCCCGGCTTCGACGACCTTCGATCCCTTGAACTGAAGCACGGCGAGTTTGTTCCGCTCGACGTCCGCATCAAGATCCCAGGCCTCCCACTCCTTTGGTACGTCCTTGAACGTTTGCAGGGTGTTTGCCCGTTTTCCCTTCTGCACCAACTCCCGTCGAATCGACTTGTCATACACGGAACTCAGTCCGCCCCGATTGTCAAATCGGATGCGCAGTCGCGGTGTTTCTATGAATCGCTGGGACATTTTCCACGTGCCCGCGGAAGGAACAGGAGACTCCTGCGCGGCTTTTACCGTGAATGATGTGAACCCGAACGCGGGTACATCCGGCAGAAAGACGAGTAATTTGCATGAGATCTTCGTCCGTTCAAGAAGCTGGAAATCAAGAGGGGTCCCGTCGTCGGCGTGAACGCTCCACCCAGTACTCACGTTCGGAACGTCGACTTCGATGTAGGTTGGACGCGAATAGGAAAGCGAATTGAACGCGGTGAACGTGTGCGAGCCTTTCGTGTCCGTACCGGCGTGCAAAAGCCCCCTGGCAGCTTTTGCCGCGACTGTGGACGCCGCCTTCCGGACTTCGTTAAGGTCGAGTCGGGCATCATCCATGGCCTCACGAATGGATGTTCCGGTGACGATATTGTGAGACTGATTCTGGAGAAGCAGCTTCCAGGCGCGGGAAAGGTCGGAGGTCCAGGCGGGGGAGGCTCCTGGCAGGGTCGACCGCAGCACGGTGAGAACTTCAGCGACATACAGATCGCGTTCGGCCTCGCGATTCGCCCGTTTGATCCATCCATGGGTTGTATACGTTCCCCTGTGCTTCTCCAGGTACAATTCCTTCTTCCAAACGGGGAATGTGTCGGAACGAGCTGCAAGTTCTTTGAAGAAAGCCGCCGGACCGCTGAGTTTCGACGGAACAAGTCCGGGAGTTTTCGAGAGCACGCCGGCAACGTCGAGTTCTTCTGTAGTAACGCCAACGCCATTGGCGTACCCAAAGGTCTGAAGAACCGGGGCAGGGTCCTCGTCCACTTCGACGGCTTTGGCCGTTTTCAAGAGGTCTTTGGGCGTCAAGCGGGCTTCAAGCCCTTGCGGAGGGATGTGAACGAGTATGCGGCTTCCGTCCAATCCTTCCCACCAGAAAGATGAGTACGGGAATGTGGTGGTATCGTTCCACAGGAGTTTTGTGGTGAAGAAATAGTTGATTCCCGCCTTCTTCATGATCTGTGGGAGAGAAGGAGGGAAACCGGATGAGTCGGGAAGCCACAGAACTTCGGTCGATTGTCCGAATTCTGACTGAAGAAAGCGCATACCATGGAGAAGATGACGTACGAGGGACTCGCCCGAAGGAATGTTGCAGTCGGGTTCAACCCATGTTGCGGCCGCCGTTTCCCACCTTCCGGCCGAAACGTAGTTCCTAACTTCTTTATACAGCGGCGGGAAATGCCGCTTTGCCAGGTCGTACAGGAGCGCCTGGCTTTGGGAGTATGTATACTCCGGAAATTCCTCGAGCTGCCTGATGGCGGTGGAAAACGAGCGTCCGCATTTCCGGATGGTTTCTTGCAGACGCCCTAGCCGGGCAACGTCGAGATGCGATTGTCCGACGAGATGTATGGACCCCTGGCGGACTTCCGTGTATTCCGTGGCGACTGTTGACTGGAGAAAAGACAACGCGCGCACGATGGCATTTGGGTATTCTTCGCCATCGGGGGAAAAGTACTTCAGAAAGATCAGTGTGCGGCGAATGAGTTCCCGAACTTCGCTCAGGCCAGGGAGGCCATGTTCGAGAAGTTTTTCCAGCTCGTGCAGCGAATTCAGATTGTTGGTGAGCGCGCGGGCGGTCGTGTTGACTTCAACAAGCTCGGCAGTGCCAAATTGGTGATTCCGATCGGAGCGGTCGGAATATGCCTCTACGGCAAAAAGGAAATCCTGATTCCGACGGGCCTTGTGAGCGAGGAGAACTTCACAATGTTGCGGATCGACCCCGGAGAGCGGCGCTCCGTTGACATAGAGAAGGGCATCCGGAAGAGCAAGCCGCAGGGCAATCGTTTTGCCGGCAAATTCTTCAGGAATCCTGATAGAAGAACGAAACCAGATATTCCTGTCATTCTTCCCCCAATCGAACGGTATGCGAACGTCTGACCAACCCTTTTCCTTGAATCCCACAAGGTGGGCTTCAGGGAAATTCCCCACTTTCATCCGCCAATCGAGGAGAGGCAAACGACGGGGAAATATAGCCTTTCGTACATGGGGAAGGATCTGTTCGAGGAGTTCTGTTGCCATTCTGTCAGAACAGGACGACGTTCTTTTGAAAAAAGGTGGAAGAAGATAAGAAATTCCCAATATCGGGGCAATGGAAAAAAGCGGGCAAATTCTGCATTGCAAGTTCCTCTTGTGTCATGTACATTAGGCGCGTTTACCGCCTTTGCTCGCGTGACGGTTGAACTGCGGCCGTCAAAAACTCCCTTTCCCAAGAACAATCGACGTTCATCACACTTCCTCCTTCCATGCAAGTCCTCGACTGGTTCATTGTTATCGTCTATTTTGTGTTGAGTGCCGCAATTGGACTGTATTACGCGCGGCGCGCCGGCAAAGATATCAGTGAGTTCTTTTTGTCCGGCAGAAGTCTGCCATGGTGGCTTGCCGGAACCTCGATGGTGGCCACGACATTCGCGGCCGATACACCGCTCGCCGTCACGGAGCTCGTTGCCCTCAACGGCATTGCGGGCAACTGGTTGTGGTGGAACTTTGCATTCGGGTCGATCCTTACGGTCTTTTTTTTCGCCCGACTTTGGCGGCGTGCGGGCATCCTGACGGACGTGGAATTCGTCGAAGTCAGGTATGACGGACGTGCGGCTGCGTTTCTCCGTGGATTCCGTGCGTTGTATCTCGGAGTGTTCATGAATTGCATAATCATGGCATGGGTCAATGTCGCCATGGGCGCGATTCTGGAGGGCATGTTTGATATTCCCCATGACAAGGTGATCTTGTATGTGGTCCTTGCCATGCTGATCACCGCGGGCTATTCTGCCGCTTCGGGGATGTGGGGCGTCGCCGTTACCGATGCGGTGCAGTTTGTCCTTGCCATGACGGGAACGATCGTGTTGGCCATTTTCGTGCTCGACCTTCCGGCCATCGGCGGCATAGCGGGACTTCAGTCGCAGCTGCCCGAGTGGACGTTCCGTTTCGTCCCCGTCATTGGAGATATCGGCGTCAGTGAAAGCGTTGGCGGAGTGCTTGCACTGAGCGCGGGAACGTTCATGGCGTATGTCGGCCTCCAATGGTGGTCATCCTGGTATCCAGGGGCTGAGCCGGGGGGTGGAGGCTACATTGCACAGCGAATGATGTCTGCCAAGGATGAAAAGCATTCCCTGTTCGCGACCCTGTGGTTCACTATCGCCCACTACTGTATCAGGCCTTGGCCGTGGATACTCGTCGGGCTTTCGTCGCTCGTGCTGTATCCCGACCTTTCCACAGCCGATAAGAAACTCGGCTATGTGTACGCCATGCGCGATTATCTTCCCTCTGGACTGAAGGGCCTTCTGGTCGCTGCTTTCTTTGCCGCATATATGTCGACGATTGCCACGCAATTGAATTGGGGGACATCCTACATTATCAACGATTTCTATAAGCGATTCATCCATCCGAATGCACCGGAGAAGAAGTTGGTCGGTGTGTCGCGCATTTCGACGATCGTTATCATGCTGCTGTCGGTGGTCGTTACACAGTTCATCGACACTATCTCCGGGGCCTGGACCTTCCTCATTGAAGCAAGCGCCGGGCTGGGATTGGTGCTCATCCTCCGTTGGTTTTGGTGGCGCGTCAATGCCTGGAGCGAAATAGCAGCAATGCTCACGCCGATCATAGTGTACACCGTGTTGATCACTTTCACGAGTATTGTATTTCCCAGCACGATGTTCATCATTGTTGGTATCACGACCGTTGTTTGGGTGGGAGTAACATACTTGACGCCCCCCGTTTCTGCATCCACGCTCGATTCGTTCTTTCGTCGTGTGCATCCCGGCGGAATAGGCTGGCGCGCAGTGCAGGCCAGAATACCGGAGATTCAAGGCGACGAACACTATGGCGTACTTGCCGGATCTTGGCTCGCAGGAGTCATCATGGTATATGCCGCCCTTTTTGGGATCGGATCGATCATCTTCGGTGATTACCTGCGGGGTGCAGGGTACGCGGTGGTCGTCGGAGTCTGCGCATTCTGGATCAATGCGGCCATGAAACGCGTTGGATTTGCGGCCCTCGCGAAATAGAACGCGGTCACATGAATCGAACTCGTCGTATCGCCATTGCTGTTGGTATTGTTCTTCTCGGTGTGCTTGTCATCTGGATGATGATGCCGCAACCTGCCGATGTCATATTCGTGAATGGAAAGATCCGCACAATGTCCGACAATATGCCTCGTGCAGAGGCAATGTCGGTGTACGCGGGAAAGATCGTCGGCGTTGGTTCGACAGAACTGATGAGGCGGAAATTTCGCGCAGTGGAGGAAGTCGACCTGGGCGGTTCGGCGGTGCTCCCCGGACTGATCGACGCTCACGCACACTTTCTCTCGCTGGGCATTTCAACGATGACGGTGGACCTTGTCGGCTCAACTTCCGCGGCGGACGCGGCGGACCGAGTGCGGCAACGGGTGCGGGCAGCCCGGGCCGGACAGTGGATTCGCGGTCGCGGATGGGACCAGAACCTTTGGCCGGGACGGCAATTTCCGTCGCATGAAACCCTCGACCGTATCGCTCCAGAGCATCCCGTTGTTCTCGGACGCGTTGACGGTCATGCGCTTTGGGTCAATGCGCGGGCGATGGCATTCGCAGGAATCACGAGGGGGACACCCGATCCACCGGGTGGGCGCATTATCCGTGACGCGAAGGGTATGCCGACGGGAATTCTCATCGATAATGCAAAGAATCTCATCGTGAGCGTCATTCCGCTCATATCGGACGCCGAGCGTCAGGAAGCGCTGCTATCGGCGCAGCGGCTGTGTCTGTCCGTTGGACTGACCGGCGTGCACGACATGGGTGTAGACACAGCGGATCTCAACGCGATGGTGCGACTTATCGATGATGGTGAACTGCACATACGATTGTATGCAGCCGTCGGCGGTCCGGGACCATTGTGGGAAAGAATGAAAAGGGAAGGACCTCTCGTCGGGTATGGGCAGGGACGTTTGACGGTGCGTGCACTGAAGCTCTATGCGGACGGTGCGTTGGGATCGAGAGGTGCGGCGTTGATCGAGCCATATGCAGATGATCCGGAGAATCGAGGCCTGACGGTAACTTCAGAAGGCGAGCTGCGCCGGTTCACAGACGAAGCCGTCGCCGCGGGTTTCCAAGTGTGCACTCATGCCATTGGCGACCGCGGAAACAATATCATTCTCAATGTGTATGACAGCGTCCTGGCAAAGTACGGTCAAGCAGATCGGCGACTCCGCGTTGAACATGCACAAGTACTCCACAAGGATGATATTCCACGATTTGCCCAGCTACATGTCCTGCCCTCAATGCAACCGACCCACTGCACTTCAGACATGTATTGGGCGGAGTCACGCCTGGGCGCTGTGCGTGTAAGGGGTGCGTACGCATGGAGGTCGTTGCTGCAAACCGAAGTCGTGATTCCTTGCGGTTCAGATTTTCCCGTCGAGCATCCAAACCCGCTGGCAGGCATCTATGCGGCAATAACTCGTCGCGACAAGAACGGCCAGCCGAAAGGGGCTGCCGAGATGGGCGACGAGTTTCAGTTTTCAAAGGACGGGATCAGAGATTCCTCCGATTTCAGTCACGGATGGTACGGCGGTCAGCGATTGACGTTGGATGAGGCATTGCGAGGGTTCACGGTGTGGGCGGCATATTCGGCCTTTGAAGAGAACGAACGAGGTTCGATCGAACCGGGAAAGTTGGCCGACTTTATTCTCCTGTCCAGAGACCTTGACGAAAACGCTCCTGAAAACATACTCACTACTACGGTCCGGGCGACGTATATTGGGGGGCGCAAAGTCTACGAGAGAGGTGCCCCATGAGCCGGTCGTTTGTTTTTCGCTCGAAAAGTTCGTAGAATCGCATACTTGAACGGTCTTTTCCACCCTCCTTCCGATGCCGTATAAAGTTCTGATCGCCGACGACGACGAGGGCCAACGAAAATCGCATGGTTTTGCGCTTGAGGTCGCCACGGCGATCATCGAAGACGAGATCGCGATTGTCGAAACGGCCAACAGCGTCGACAGTTGGGCAAAGATCAAATCGGAGCAATTCGACCTGATCATCCTTGATAATGATTTTAAGGATACGGGACTGAAAGGCCATTTGCCGGGCATTGCCCTGCTCCAATTGGCCAAGAAAGAGGGCCCGAATCGCGCTACACCGACGTTCTTCTGCAGTGCCGATGCCTACGACACGCTTAAGGCCATGGTCGAAAAACACGGGGGTTTCTACCTGCCCAAGGTCGGGTACGATATTGAAAAGGTGGCACAGCTCTTCGCAGAAAAAATGAAAAAGAAGAAGTAAGCAGATTCCGAATATTCGCACGAACCATCCAAGGTCGCCTGTGGCGGCCTTTTTTCTTTCCCAGCTCATGAATTCCCTTACCCGCCGCCGAAATGCCAGGCTTCATCTTGTTGAAGGGGCGCTGTATGTTGCGAGCGGAGCCTTCCTATCGCCGCAAACAGTGCTACCCGCGCTGATCGTAATGCTAGGGGGGAGGTCCGGTCGTCGTCGGCATGCTTCCGGTGGTCATGTATTTGGCGATGTTCGTACCGCAACTTGGGGCTGCCGTTCGGATACGACGTCTCCCGTACCGAAAGCCCTAGACCATTGCCGGCGGTCTCGTACAGCGTTCGATCATTCTAGCTCTATCGTTCGCCGTACTGCTCGCTGCTGTGGTAGAGGGGTCATTGCCGCTTGTGGTCGTACTCGTGCTCCTGACGCTCAACCAACTCGCAGCCGGCGTGACATCGCCAGCTTGGTTCGAGTTCCTCGTAAAAACGACGGAAACGACAGATCGGGGAAAACTCATGGGGTGGAGAAATTCAGCCGGCGCGATTCTGGCGTTTGTCAATAGTCTTTTGCTGACAGCGCTGCTGACATGGTTTCCCGATCCATACAATTATTCTGCGGTGTTTGCGGCAGCGTTCGCATACCAAATGGCATCGCTGTTGGTGCAAAAACGAGTCGAGGAGTCGCATGCTTCACCGCCTGCAGCCGCGGACGCACATCTCGGGAGCTTGCATCACGCCATATCAGTACTCCGGAAGGACAGACGGTTCCTCCGCTTTCTTGTTTCTGCCGGGTTTATCACCGGCTGTATATAGGGATCATGAATGCTTGGATCGCCCCGTGGTTTCTTTGCAGTCTTCTTGCTGGTGCACTAGCAGGATGTGGAAAAAAGGGCCTTAGAAGAATTTCACGCAATGCCGCTATGACCGCAATGGACGCAAAGGGAGAAAATTCACTAAAATCTTATTGCGCCCGCCCTCGGCCGAGCCTGGCCTCGGGCGAGGCCGGGGAACTTTGCGTAGTCGCAGTACATGGCCCTTTGCGTCATTGCGTGATCTCTTTTTCCGCAAGCTGCTAGTCCCATCGGTCGGATATACCGGAGTTTTTGTTGGTTCACTGGTCTGCTCGCTGTTCGGAGTAATTTTGCTGATGCGCGTGGAAGACCCCCGGCGGTCTCATCTTGCGCTTTCCTCTGAATAACTCTACATTGACAGCATCAGTTCGGCAGTATCTGCATCCATTCCGTGTACGAAAAGACTCTCCAAACAGCTGAACGGCTCCTCGCCGTTCGACCTTCGTCGCCGGTCCCTGTGCGGGATCTGTGGCAATCCGTGTGCAAAGAGGCCCAGGCAGGGAAGATCGAGCCATGTACGCTGCCCGATTTCGCAGCGCTCCTCGAAGCCGACCCCCGGTTTGAATTCTTTCAGAAAGACTTCTCTGACGAAGAGCTCGATGCGCGCCCTGAATCCGACGGCGACAACGAACTCAAGAGTCTCGGTTTCCTGACGGAAAGCACGGTCCGGCTGAAGTCCGCCAGGTCCGTCCGTGATGTCGATGAAGAAGAAGAAATCCCAAGTATTTCATTGCGACATTTGTCTGAAACCGCCCCGTCGCGCATGGTTGGACAGAAAAAGGCCATTTCCCAGAAGGGCCCGAAGAAATCGGCGCCGGTGCATCGATCATCCCGCAAGCGTCGTACCCCCCGCAAACGCTGACCGACATGTTCGAAACTTCAACCCGCAGATGGACGGTGCGGGAGTTGATGCGCGTTGCCATTGAGCATTTGCAGCAGCGTGGCGTCGACGAATCGCGCCTCAGCGTCGAGTTGCTGCTCGCCGATGCCCTAAAATGCCCTCGCATTAGGCTGTACACCAATTTCGATGTACCCGTCACGGCGGCGGAACTTGGAACTTTCCGAACGCTGATGCAGCGCAGGCTTCACGGAGAGCCCGTGCAGTACATCGTCGGCTCGACACATTTCATGGGACTGGAGTTTCGGGTCGATCCGCGGACACTGATCCCGCGTCCGGAGACGGAGACGCTAGTGGAGGCCGTCATCATGTGGGCCAATGATCGACAGGAGGAACGTCCGCCCAGCCTGATCGACATCGGAACGGGATGCGGAAACATTGCCGTGTCTTCTGCAAAGCTCGTTCGCCGACTGCAGGCGGTGGCTGTGGACATCAGCGAACCTGCGCTCGATGTTGCGCGTTCCAACGTGCAATTGCACGGCGTCGGCGATCATGTCGCTTGCCGAGTGTGGGACATTTATTCCGATCCACCCGCAGACGTCCTAGGACGGTTTGATGCGGTCGTGAGCAATCCTCCATACATTGCCCTCGTCGAATGGGAAGGTCTGCAGCGTGAAGTCCGCGACCACGAACCGCAGCGCGCGTTGACGGACGGCGGCGACGGATATCGTGCGTTGCGACGGATTATTGACATCGGACCGAGTCTTCTGCGCAACGGTGGCCCGGTAATGCTTGAAGTCGGAGATGGCCAGGCGGAAGAGATCATCCGTGTCATGCGGAGGGCAGGATATGAGAATGTCATTGCCAAGCCCGATCTACAGGGAACGTATCGGGTGGTGTCGGGAACGATCGTGCGCAGAAACGGTTGATCGATGCGGGCGTTGATCCAGCGCGTTGCCCGTTGCACCGTGCGCGTGGAGGGACGTGAAGTTGGATCGATCGGTGCAGGAATGCTCATTCTCCTGGGGGTGCGCCGCGATGACACCGAGCAGGACGCGTCCTTCCTCGCACGTAAGTGCGCGAGGCTCAGGATCTTCAGCGACAGCGAAGGGAAGATGAATATTTCGTTGCGGGACACCGGCGGCAGCGCATTGGTGGTCTCACAATTTACGCTCTACGGCGACACGAAGAGGGGTTTGCGACCGAGTTACACAGATGCCGCTCCGCCTGTCGACGCTGAACGGCTGTATACTTCTTTTATCATCATGCTTCAATCTGAACTGGGAATGGACCGCGTGGCTGCCGGCATCTTTCGTGCAGCAATGGAGGTCGAACTTCTGAATGACGGTCCGGTAACGTTGCTTATTGAAAGTACTCCCGATTCGAGTGGTCAGGTGTGAAGGTATTCCTGCTTTTTCTGGACGGCGTCGGCATTGGGACCATGGATCCCGGACGCAATCCATTCTTCCGCGCACGATTGCCGTTTCTCCGATGGTTGCTCGATGGCGATCTCCCGCATCTTCGCAGGCGGCGCCTGGAAACCCGCCATGCCGCCCTGATCCCAGTAGATGCAACGCTCCATATGCCGGGTCTTCCACAGAGCGGAACAGGTCAAGCGACGATCTTCACAGGCATTAATGCGGCCCGAATGTTCGGACGACATTACGGTCCGTATCCCCCCACCTCGCTCCGGTCCGTCATTGCGGAGCAGAGCATCTTTCGCCGCGTGCGGGATGCCAATGGCAGCGCCGTGCTGGCGAACGCATTCCCAAAGAAATTCTTTGACTACACTCATGCGGGAACCCGACGCCTGACGGTCACAACGATGGCCTCCGTGACGGCAGGTATTCCGTTGTTGACGGCTGACGATCTGCATCGCAACAAGGCGGTCTCGGCGGATTTCGTCCGGTCGCGATGGAAGGAAATGGGACATTCCGCCGTTGAACCCGTCAGCGCAGATGAGTCAGGACGTCATTGTGCTGCGATAATAGCCGAACACGACTTTACGGTATTCGACTATTGGCTGACCGATCATGCAGGTCACGAACAAAGTATGGACAAGGCTGTTCGAACGTTGGAATCACTGGATGAATTTCTGGGGGGAGTGGTCCGGTATGCGGATCTTTCGGACACGCTGATCCTTGCGATCAGTGATCACGGCAACATCGAAGACCTTTCGCTGAAGACGCATACGCGCAACCCCGTCCCATGTCTGCTTCTGGGTGCGGGACGACAGCTCATGGCTCATCGTATCCGCTCCTTGACGCACATAGCACCGTGTGTCCTTGAGTGCCTGAACATACCACGCTGAGGGGATTCCTTGCTGCGCGGCCCGCGATCCGACTTGCGGTCCTGCTCGCAGCCGGCATACTGCTGTCGGATGTGACATACATCCGGCCTTCGGTGGTATGCGCCTTTTTCATTGCGACCGGCAGTGTCGCCGTTGTCTGTTCGGCGTTCGACCGACTTGGCTCGGCCGCAATCATCTTCCTGCATATCTCCATGCTCCTCCTTGGTTCGGCCATGTACTCTGTCCGCAGCTCGACCGACAATCGCCTGCGTCTCGACCCCGTCTCTGAATCCGACCCCGTTGTTCTGACGGGTTCAGTGATAGCTCCGCCAACGCCCACACGATCAGGTTGGAGTCTCATCGTTCGCCCGGAACGGCTGATCGTTCGGGGATTGGAGATCAGGAATGATCGGGATGTTCTCGTGTATGTCCGGTCGAAAAAAGGGTCCGCGGACGGATCACCCGCGAATTCGGGAGAGCACGTCGTTGTTCACGGACTCCTGGACAGGTTCCCACGGCCGAAAAACCCCGGCGAATTCGACTACGGACTCACCTTGTCAATGAATGGGATCGAGGTGGTCGTCCGGGCCGACAGCCTCGCGGCGAATGGGAGGGTCTTGGACGGGAGTTCAATGCGATTGCTGAATGCCCGCGTGCAAGAAGCATTGTATGATTGGCTGGATCGGCTGCATCCGCCAGAGCATGCGGCCTTTCTCAAGGGCCTCATGCTGGGGTATCGGGCTGAACTATCGGATGAATTGAAGGAAGCATTCCAGGTCACGGGAACAGTGCATATTCTCGCTGTTTCCGGTTCAAATGTCGCCCTCATTGCGCTTGTGGCGCTGGCCTTTGCCGGTTCGCTTCGGGTCGGACGGCGCATAATGATACTAATAACGCTGATATCTCTGGCAGCCTACATGGTTGTTACAGGATCGAGCCCTTCCGTTGTTCGCGCGACGATCATGGGGGCAATAGTGGTTGCTTCCGGTCTTTGTTCACGTAGAACCGACGCAGTGCAATCCCTTGCGGTGGCCGCGGTCATTCTCCTGCTTGTTGACCCGAGAAATGTGTTTGATGTCGGATTTCAACTTTCCTTCGTATCCGTGGCCTCGTTGATCATCGGAGTACCGTATGCGGCGGAATGGACGCAACGATTTCCCGAGGAGATAAGAGAATCCAGGATTCTTTCCGGAATCGTGCAGCTCATGTCAGTTACCGTGGTTGCGCAGATCGGAACATTGCCGTTGACAGCGGCTTACTTTGGCCGGGTGTCGATCGCGGCGCTCCTTGTCAACATGATCGTGGTTCCCCTTTCCGGTCTCGTATTACTGGTGGGCGTGGCAGAAACAGCCTTCATGACGGTGTGGGAGGGACTCGCTTCCGTGTATGCAACTGTGAACGATGCGCTCATGGCCGTGCTGCTTGGGCTTGTTCGCAGAGCTTCTGCGATACCGTACGCTGCCGTCGATATCGACATGCCCGGTCCGCTCACTGTGGTTCTTTGGTACAACGCGCTGGTCCTCCTGCTGGCCTGGCGGACTCCGCGACTGAGGGCGTGGACCGTTTGTACGATGTTCGTACTTCTTGACATTGTAGTGTGGCTGGGCGTTGTGTCGGCGTGGCGGCCGCGTGCGGAATGGACGACACTTGATGTAGGGCAAGGAGACGCCCACATTCTGCGGTCGATGCGCGGTTCGGTGATGATGGTCGATGCAGGTCCTTCACCCGAAGTGGCAGAACGCGCGATCATTCCGTGGTTGAAACGGGCGGGCATTGAGCGGATAGACCTCCTCGTTCTTTCCCATCCTCATGCCGACCATATTGGCGGAGCCGGCGTGTTGCTCGACCGGATTCCTGTGCGTACATTGGCCGTTGACGACACTGCGAAGTACCCGCTTTGGCTGAGATCAAGCGCTTGGAGGGCCGGTACACGGATGATCAATGTCGCACGAGGAGATCGTTTGGATCCAGATGCTTCGATGCGTGCATATGTCGTGCATCCAGGGACCGAAAGCAGGAATGAATCCGCGAACAATCGGTCTGTCGTCGTAAAAGTGATGATCGGCGGAACGTCGGTGCTGTGTACGGGCGATGCGGAGGAAGAGGCGGAGACACTCATGGTGTTGCGTTATGGCACATTCCTGGCGGCCGACGTCCTCAAGGTGGCGCATCACGGGAGCGCTACAGGTACCACTGATTTGTTCCTGGACTGTGTCAATCCTGTGTCGGCGCTCGTTTCCGTCGGATGGCGCAACAAGTTTCACCATCCGTCGTCGGAACGCATGGCGGAGCTCCGGCAGCGGGATGTTCACGTTTTGACAACGTCGCTGGTCGGAGCTGCTCGGTTGTCGTCGGATGGAACCGTATGGTCGCCGGTGGCATGGCGATGACTTTCTCATCTTCCACATTGCAACTGAACAGGATCGATGAACAACACACTGCAGGATGAGTTGCGCCGCTGGGACCTCAACATTCGGAAGCCTTCGATGAACAAAGGACCAGAACGGCGGACAGACTTTCGGACTGACTCGGGATGTCTTATAGGGCCAGTATACATTCCCGGAAACCTGGACTATCCCAAAAAGCTCGGATTCCCGGGAGAGTTTCCGTTCACCCGCGGCGTCTATCCCACAATGTACCGCAGTCGATTTTGGACGATGCGACAGTATGCGGGATTCGGGACGGCGGAAGAGTCGAACGCGCGATACCGGTATTTGATCGCGAACGGTACGACGGGTCTGTCTGTCGCGTTTGACTTGCCGACTCAGATAGGGTACGATTCGGACCATCCGATGGCGGAAGGGGAAGTGGGAAAGGTCGGCGTGGCGATCGACACGCTCGATGACATGCTTCGGCTCTTTGACGATATCGAAGTGCAGAAAGTCACGACCTCGATGACCATCAACGCAACTGCTGCCATTGTGCTTGCGCTCTACGTCGCCGTCGCCAAACGACAGGGGGCGGACCTTTCCAGGATCTCGGGGACCGTCCAGAACGACATCTTGAAGGAATATGCCGCGCGCGGGACGTACATCTTCCCTCCGGTCCCCTCCATGCGGCTCGTTACCGACGTCTTTGGGTGGTGTAAGGACAACCTTCCCAGATGGAACACGATCTCGATCAGCGGTTACCATATCCGTGAAGCTGGGGCGACTGCGGTCCAGGAATTGGCGTTTACTCTGGCAAACGGAATCGCGTATGTACAGGCAGCGATCGACCGGGGCCTCGCTGTGGATGAGTTTGCGGCGAACATTTCTTTCTTTTTCAACGCGCACAACAATTTCTTCGAGGAAGTCGCGAAATTCCGCGCGGCTCGCCGGTTGTGGAGCCAAATCATGAAGGAGCGCTTCGGAGCCCGTAACCCGGACAGTCTGAAGCTTCGGTTCCACGCACAAACAGGCGGAGCCACTCTGACGGCGCAGCAGATCGATACCAACGTCGTTCGTGTGACAGTGCAGGCGCTTGCCGCCGTGTTGGGCGGTTGTCAGTCCCTTCACACCAATTCCCGGGATGAAGCGCTTGCGTTGCCGACAGAGGAATCGGCGCAACTTGCCTTGCGGACGCAACAGGTGCTCGCATTCGAGTCCGGCGTGACGGAGACAGCCGACCCTCTCGGCGGGTCGTACTACGTAGAATCTCTCACTGACGACATCGAACAGCGTGTGAACGAGTATCTCGCGAAGATCGATGAACTAGGCGGTGCAATACGGGCAATCGAGACGGGGTTTGTCCAGGGGCAAATTGCAGACAGCGCATATACCTATCAGAAAGAAATCGAAGCCGGCGACAAAGTGATCGTCGGCGTCAATCGATTCCAATCAGACGAAACAGTACAGTCGAATCTTCTATCGATCGATGAGGCAATCCGGCACAAGCAGGTGGAGCGGCTTGCGTCCATTCGGCGAAGGCGGGATGCTGGTGCATGGTCGGCGGGTTTGCGGGCTGTCCGTTCAGCCGCAACCGAGGGCCGGAACATCATGCCTGCGCTCATAGAGGCGGTCGAATCTCAGGCGTCCGTGGGCGAAATTGCGGACGTTTTGCGGTCAGTTTGGGGAGAGTACGGTGGGTCGTAGTCAAGACGTCGCCGCGAGATTCGCTTGAAACCGCGGTTGCAATTCACGCGGCGAAGTGGCAAGTTACCATGGTCCAATCAAAGTGTCGAGGTGTAATCGCAACTTTGTGAACAATTGGGGGGAGGCCCCCGAAGTGAAAAGTGTTCTTGCAGTCCGCGCACACCGCACGGAGAGAGTCTTTCGTGCGTCCATGGCGATGTTCGCGGTGATGATTCCGTTCGCCGTACAGGCGCAGGTTGCCCGCATGGCGATTGAAGGGAGCGTACAGCTTGACGGAGCGGCCGTTCCGCCGGGGACGGTCATTCGTATTCTTCGTCAAAATGGTTCGGTTGCTCGCACGGTCTCCCCTTATTCGACGAACCCGTCGCAATTTGGTGTGCGGCTTTCGACAACCGACGGATTTCGTGAGGGCGAACCATTAGGGTTTCGCGTGGTCGTCTCTCGGCGGGATTCTTTCGAATCCAGGATCGCGGGACCCGCCCCCGTCTTCCGCGGCGCTTCCACCCCTGAACTCTCGGTGTACCGTTTCTTGTTGTTCCGCAATCATCTGCCTTCCATCCGGCGCCAGTTTCCGGACACGCTCATCAATGAGTATCAGCTGTTCAGATTACGTGTGTCGGCGATCGATGTCGATTCTGACACGCTGCGTTACCGCCTCATTGCTGCTCCGCCCGGTGCATTCGTAGAAAGCCTGACGGGATATGTGACGTGGGTCCCGACGTATGAACAGTCGGGATCGCACCAATTCATCGTCGGTGTCAGTGATGGATTGGAGGAATCGCAGTCTCGTCGCGCGACAATCCGTGTGCGTCATGTCAACCGCGCACCACGGATCACAGGACCTCTGCAATCTGTGACGGGCGCAGAAGGGGAATCGATCGTCATCATCGTGGAGGCTCTCGACGACGACAAAGATTCCCTTCAGTATTCTCTGATCGAAAAAGGGTATAAGACGCGACTGTTCAGCAGGAATGGGGTCTTTGAATGGAAACCGGACTATGAAGCTGCAGGTCTGTATCACTTTGTGACAATTGTGAGCGACGGCGAATTCACCGACACGTCCAACGTCTTCACCGTTTCGGTGGCCAACACGAATCGATTGCCCCATTTCGACCGGTCGTTGGTCGACACCATTGCCATCGAGGGAGAACGGATTTCCGTCGGCATGACTGCCGCGGACCCCGACGGTGACACTGTGCAATATGGGCTTGAACTTGCCCCGGAGGGTGTCTCCGTCGATTCGGTCGGTCAGTTGGTATGGACACCGACGTTTGATCAGGCAGGATCCTACGTCGTCGTGGTGAGCGCTTCCGACCAACAGTCATCGAGCGAAAGTGTCGTGAGGATAAATGTTCTCAACCGGAACCGGCGCCCGGTCTTTGTGCATACGGGAGGGAAGGGTGGACGAGAGACTCTGCGCATTCCGGACGGACGGCTGATAGAATTGACGTGGCCAACGGCGATCGACCCCGACCTGGACGACACGCTCCGATACGCGATACGACTGACAGGCGTTGGCGTCGACACAAGCATATTCGGCATTATGGATACGAGCCTAAGCCTTCTTGGCCGTAATCGACTGCAGACCGACGTTGTCTATACCTGGTCGGTAATTGCGACGGACGGTGCGGTGGAAGTAGCATGTCCGGACACGTTTGCTTTTCGCCTTGCAGCACAGCCGGCCACTGCAGTTCGCGATCCATTGCCGATAGTCCCTCGTTCATTCTCTCTTGAACACTCCTCGCCGAATCCGCAGAGTTCGATCACGTCGATCCGTTTTAACCTCGCGGAACGGAGCGACGTCAATTTGGCAATCTATAACATGCTGGGAGAACGAATACAGACGATAATAAGCGGCGAACGCGATGCCGGTCAGTATGAGACGACGTTCGACGCCAGTTCGCTCAGCAGCGGCGTCTATATGTTCAAGCTGGAAGCGCATCCGCTCCAGGGGGGCCGGCTCAGGGATTTTGTCAGTACAAAGAAAATGGTCCTCGTAAAATGAGATCTTCAGCGGACCGCACCCCTTCCTATCCGGTGTTGACACAAGCCGAGGCGAAGAAGGTCCGGTCGTACACAACGAAGAAGGGGCGCGAAGAGAGTTCTCGCTTCCTTGTTGAGGGGTGGAAGAATGTCGGAGAGGCGCTTGATGCTGGCTGGTCGCCGGAACTTGTCATCGTGGAAACGGAGCGGGAGCGTCCCCCGTCAGCTCCGCCTGTGTTGGAGCGCTTGCAGAGTGATAGGATCAAGGTCCGTTCGGCCTCGCACCGGACTATGTCTTCATTGGCCATGGTTGACACCAGTCAGGGGATCATCGCCTGCCTGCGTCAGCGAACGTGGTCGGTGCAGGATATTATCGGAGCCGGAGGAAAGGTCATCCTCGTGTTGGACGGAGTTAGCGACCCCGGTAACGTGGGCACACTCATCCGGACAGCTGCCTGGTTCGGCACGACGGGTGTCATACTTGGTCCCGGTTGCGCGTCCCCCTTCAACGAAAAATCGGTCCGGTCCACCTCGGGAGCGTTGTTTCGCGTCCGATTATGTTTAGCGGCCGACCTCCGGAAAGAGCTCGAACAGCTTCGGATTGCGGGCTTTGAAGTGGTGGGGACTGATGCCCGCGGGACGGGTGTGGCGAAACTCCCTGCGGCGAAGCCTATCGCGATCGTTCTCGGAAGTGAGGCGCATGGTATGTCGCAAGTTTCGCGTGAATTCATTTCCACAACGATAAGCATTCCTGGAAATGGCAAGGTCGAGTCGCTCAATGTTGCGGCTGCAGGCGCCGTCATGCTCTATATGATCTCTCTTCGGGCGCAGTAAAAGTCCCGAAAAACTGCCCGCACAACATTCGTTCTTCAGCGGTACTCCGACCGGATCTCTGCAAGCGAAGGCGCCTTTTTTGAACACAGTGAAAAATCGACTATCTTCATCCTTTCGACCACCGGGAAAACGTCGGCCATTGCGTCCACGCGTCTCGCTCCAGCGCGCGCTTTCTAAGTTGGGGCTGTGTTCACGTGCCGAAGCCGAAGAGGTGATCAAGGGCGGCAGGGTCACGGTCAATGGGAACAAAGTAATCGACCCGGCGTACCGGGTGGACCTCGGCCTTCAGCGCATTCATGCGGAAGGTTTGGCGCATCGGGTCAGCGCATCGCAGACGATTGCGTTTCACAAACCCCCGGGGATCGTTACAACCAGAAAGGATGAGAGAGGACGGCACACAGTCTTCGATGTCCTTGGCTCCATTGCCAATGGGCTGAAAGCTGTCGGTCGATTGGACATTGAGTCTTCGGGTTTGTTGTTGTTGACGACCGATCACCGACTGCTCGACAACTTAACGCGGCCCGACGCACTTGTTGAAAAAGAATACGAAGTGGTAGTTGAGGGAAACCTCGATCATGCAACGCTGGAACAATTGCGGCATGGTGTTTCGATCTCTGCAGGAGGACGCCGATATACGACTCGGCCCGCGAGAGTCGATATCGTCCGACCATCAACGCTTCGTATGATCCTGACGGAAGGAAAGAACCGCCAAATACGGAAGATGGCCCAGGCGGTTGGATTGACTGTGCGCCGCCTTCATCGGGTTCGCGTCGGCAATGTGTCGCTGGGAAGTCTGCCGGAAGGATCCTGGCGTCCAGTGGCTGCGGCGGAAATACCGGGAATGACCTCTCGAAAGCCTTCGTTGCGCTGATGCCGACGATTTCAGCGGATATCATCGAAGTAGTTGTGTTTCGGAAGGGAACGGGGGGCACGGAATATCTTGTACTCCAACGCGCGGAGCATGAACGATTGTATCCCGGTATCTGGCAGATCGTCAGCGGAAAGATCAAAGGGAACGAAACGGCTGCGCAGGCAGCACTGCGGGAGGTTCGCGAAGAAACTGGCCTGCACCTCAGGGGATTTTGGTCCCTTCCCGTGGTAAATGCATTCCACAGCGTTGAATCGGATGTTGTGCATGTGACGCCGATGTTTGCGGCGGAAGTGAAATTGCCGGATGTGCCGACGTTGTCGAAGGAACATCAGTCATGGAAGTGGATCAGCCAGACTGATGCCAAATCCGTCCTCCTTTGGCCGGGAACGCACCATGCGCTCGAAGTGTGCGAGGCATACATCCTTGGCCGTCCGGACGTAGGTCGATTGCTGCGAATAGAGTGAAGGATTCAGCAAGTTAGCATCTGCTGCCGCTGTAATCACAACGAAGACCTCCTTTCTCGAGGTCTTTGTACTGTGTACGTGTTTACGCATCAAGGAGTGAATGTGAGCCTGCTCGTGGTTGGTTCGGTCGCGCTCGATACCGTGGAAACTCCTTTTGGCCGCGTCAAAGATGCTCTGGGAGGATCTGCCGTATATATATCGACAGCGGCAAGTTTTTTTACGACACCCATTCGGCTCGTGGGAGTTGTCGGCGGCGACTTCCCAAAGGAATATTTCAGCTTCCTGGAATCCCGTCAGATCGACCTGGATGGTCTTCGTGTCATCCAAGACGGCCGGACATTCCGATGGTCCGGACGGTATCACTATGATCTGAACAACCGGGATACTTTGCTCACAGAGTTGAACGTGTTCAGCTCCTTCGAGCCCCAAATCCCGGACGGGTACAAGCGCAGTCTGTACGTGTGTTTGGGCAACATTCATCCAAACCTGCAACGACGTGTTCTGGCCCAGATCAGCAAGCCGCGGCTTGTCGTTGGCGACACGATGAACTATTGGATCGAGACCACGCCGCAAGAACTTCGTCAAACCCTCGAATTGCTCGATGTTCTCATTTTGAACGATTCTGAAGTGCGCCTACTCGCAAAGGAACCTAATCTGGTCCGGGCGGCGAAGGTGATTCGATCGATGGGTCCACGAGTCATCATTATTAAGAAGGGGGAACACGGCGCGCTCCTCGTCACGGAAGACACGATCTTTTCTGCTCCCGCTTACCCGCTCGAGAACATCTATGACCCGACGGGAGCCGGCGATTCTTTCGCCGGAGGATTCATCGGATGGCTTGCCAAAACGGATGACGTGTCCGACGGAAACCTCAAACGTGCGGTCATCTATGGTAGCGCTCTCGCCTCCTTTTGTGTGGAACGATTCAGCGTAGACGGCCTTCGTGAGCTCTCCTACCTCAAGATCCAGGACAGATACCGGTCGTTCATGGAACTTTCCCGATTCGATGAAAGGTAGCAGATTGTGCGGGCGGTAGTGTGGGAAGACGGGTCCGTGCGTTTCCTCGACCAAACTCAGCTTCCAGAACGGGAGGTGTGGATCACGACCGACGATCCCTCCGTTCTCGTCGGAGCTATGCAGTGTCTGGCCATTCGGGGCGCCCCGTTGATCGGCATCGCTGCCGCATACGGCGCCGTCTTGGCAGTCCACCGACTCCGCGATCCTCTGACCGATGCGACGATTGCATCGCTCCGCAGATCCCTTGACGCTATCGCCGAATGCCGGCCGACTGCGGTAAACCTTCACGCCGCCATCGAGCGAATGCGCATGGTTTTGGCTTACCAGACATTCGGATCACGGGGTGAGCTTGCAGATGCTTTCCTCGCTGAGGCGCGGGCGATAACGCACGAAGACGAAGCGGCGTGTGAAGCGATCGCACGTCACGGGAGTCCCCTCGTTCTGCCCGGTTCCACTCTCCTGACCCACTGCAATACCGGTTCGCTCGCGACCGGGGGGCGGGGAACAGCACTGGGGGTCATTACGCGTGCCTGGGAACAGGGGACCGTCCGACACGTGTATGTCTGCGAAACACGTCCGCTCTTCCAAGGCTCCCGGCTGACAGCGTGGGAACTTGACCGTGCCGGTGTGCCGGCAACGATCATCACGGATTCAACAACCGCTGTTCTTTTCCAACAGAAGAAGATCAATGCGGTCTTCGTGGGGGCCGACCGGATCGCGAGGAATGGAGACGTTGCAAACAAGATCGGCACGCTGGGGTTGGCGCTCCTTGCTAGAATGCATGGAATACCGTTCTTTGTAGCCGCACCTATGTCATCGGTAGATGTCGGAACGCAGCGTGGCGAGGACATACCCATTGAGGAACGTTCTGGGGATGAAATCATGGTCATCAACGGTAAGCGCATTGCCCCAAGCGGATCACATGCGTATGCGCCGGCGTTCGACGTGACGCCTGCAGATTACGTTACGGCGATCATCACGGAACTTGGCGTGTGTCGCCCGCCACTGGCTCCGGCCCTATCGTCCATGCAGAAAAAAGTCCTGCAAAAGGCGGGAACGGGAACCATGGCATGATCGTCAAAGATGAGGCCGTCGTACTACGGGGACTGAAATACGGGGACACGTCCAAGATCGTGACCCTGTATACGCGTGACCATGGTCGCGTCACCGTCTTGGCCAAAGGCGCTCGCGCGCGGAACGCAAAGTACGGGTCCGCACTGGAGCCGGGCAGTCGCATCTTGGCAGTGTATTATTCTAAAGAGACCCGGGAAATACAAACGCTTTCACAAGCGGACGTCATCGAGCCCTTCCGTGTTGTCGCGTCATCGCTCCCGTCATTGGCGGCTGCATTGCAGATGCTCGAGGTAGTGTATGACATCTCGTTTTCCGGCCATCCTCACCGCGAGGTGCACGACCTCCTCGTCGATGGATTACGTACACTGGACAAAGTCTCCGAAGGCCTTCCGCAGGTGTTGATCGGATTCCGGCTTCACGTCGCTTCCTCGCTGGGATTTGCCCCTTCCCTGTATGGATGCATCCGCTGCGGGAGCCCAATCGAACCGGAAGACGGCACGATGGTCCGATTCCACATTCCAAGGGGTGGACCTATGTGTAAGCGCTGCTTCGGAGAAATTCGGGAACAGCGAGGACAGACGGCGGCCGAGGGATTTTGGACCGATCACGTCATTCATGTGCGAACGCTCACGGCATTGAAGGAACTTATGACCGTACCTCTCGTAGAATCGCATACTGTAGCATGCGACCACGACACAAGGAACGAATTGGAATCGACGCTGCGTTTGTACGAACGCTTTCATGTGGAACGATCACGCCCATTGCGGACCGCAGCTCTCGTTCGCGACGTCGTGGTATGAACAAGGAGGAAGAACAGCATATGTCTACACGATCAATTCTCGTCGCAGTGGTGCTAATATCCCTCGGCATCGTCTTCGGTGTACTGCTTGTCTCGGGATGGAAGGGCGTCGGCGTTTCGTTTGCAAGTCAGGAAGTTCAGTTGGGCGCCCAGAAAGCTGCGTCGAAGGCCAATCCAACCCTGAAGGCGATCAACGACGCCTACCATGAAATAGCTGCGGCGGTGACCCCGACGGTCGTCTCTATCACCGTCAAGACGTCGGGTGAGACGGGAGATGAGGAAAGTGGCGGCGGGCAATTCTTTCACAGATTCTTTGGTCCGGATTTTCGCATGCCGCGGCGCGGACCTGAACTCGGAGCAGGTTCGGGCGTCATTTTGACTCCGTCAGGGTACATTCTTACGAACAATCACGTCGTCGAGAATGCGGCGAAGGATGGGATCACTGTGCGGCTCATGGACACGCGGGAATATCAGGCAAAGTTGATCGGCACGGATAAGTATACCGACCTTGCCGTTATCAAGGTTGAAGCGAGCGGATTACCGGTTTCGGCCCTGGGCAACTCCGACGAAGTAGAAGTCGGCCATGTCGTATTCGCCTTCGGCAATCCCCTGGGCCTGACGTCGACGATGACACAAGGGATTGTCAGTGCGCTGGGCCGTCAGATCCGGATTATTGATGATGAGAATACTGGGTACGGTATTGAGAACTTCATCCAGACGGATGCGGCGGTCAATCCAGGGAACAGCGGAGGAGCGCTCGTGGATATCAACGGTGCCGTCGTTGGCATCAATACGGCGATCGCAACGACCAACGCCCGGTATCAGGGATACAGTTTCGCCATCCCGATGAATCTGGCAAAGAAAGTGGCCTCCGATATTATCAAATACGGTGCAGTTCGACGGGGCTTCATTGGCGTGACGATCCAGTCCGTCGATGCCGTGACCGCAAAGGCGGCCGGCCTCGAAAAGCCTCAGGGCGTGATCGTGCAGGAAGTGAAACCGAACAGTGCCGGTGAAGAAGCCGGGCTTCAACCGCTCGATATCATCATTTCGGTCGACGGTCGAGAAGTGAATACGGCGAACATGCTCCAGAGCATCGTCGCAAGCAACGATCCCGGCGAGTCCGTGACTTTGAAAGTGTTTCGCAACAAAAAGATGATCGAAAAGAAGGTCACGCTGAAGCCCAGGGAAGACGATAGCGCGGTTGTAGCGGCAACCGACAGCAAGGAAGAACGACCTCCTTCAACCGAACATTCGACCACAAAGCAGCTTGATGTGGATGAACTTGGGTTGTCAGTCCGCGCCATGGACCCCGGAACAAAGAAAACATACGAAACGGACAAAGGCGTCATCGTTGTTAAAGTGGAACCCTTTGGTCCCGCAAGCAATCGCGGTCTCGAACGTGGCGACGTGATACTCTCGATCGGGGATAAAGACGGTCGCCACAAACCGTTAGACTCGCTGGACGATTTCAAAGAGACGATTGGCAAACTACGCCCGGGCGATGCGGTGATGCTCCGCGTCAAACAGGCCGATAAGCGAGTGAAGTACCTGGCTGTGGAAATTCCCAAATAGGGCTTCCTGTCGAAAAAAGTGAGGCGCGTCCGGTTCCCGGGCGCGCCTTTTTCGTTTCCGGCAGATTGCCCTTGCCGTCATTTTCGAGTATGTTTCGTATGAAACCAGCACATCGAGGCTTACGTGATCCGGTATTTGACTGCAGGAGAATCACACGGGAAAGCGCTAGTGGGCATCGTCGAAGGCCTGCCGGCAGGTATCACCATCACTTCCGACTACATCAATCATCAACTCAAGCGTCGTCAGCAAGGATTCGGCCGAGGTGCCCGAATGCGGATCGAATCTGATCGTGTGGAGATTCTCTCAGGTGTGCGATTTGGGAAGACATTGGGCAGCCCATTGTCCCTCGCGATATGGAACAAGGACAACGAGAACTGGCTGGAACGGATGTCGGTGGAAGGTTCCGGCGAAGGAGTTGAACCGATTGTGATTCCGAGGTCGGGTCATGCTGACTATGCGGGCGCTGTTAAATATGGATTCACGGATATTCGGAACGTGATCGAACGGGCGAGCGCACGCGAAACGGCGATGCGGGTGGCATGCTGCACCATTTTGCGCAAATTCCTCGAGGAAGTCGGAGTGTTCGTTGGCAGTCATGTGATCGCCATCGGTCAATCGTCGATCATCGACCGATCAGCGATCGATCGTCGCATCAAGCGCCTGACCACGGCTTCATGCGGAGCGTATAAGGTTACCGAGGAAGCCGATAGATCCGACGTCCGCATGCTTGACGCGAAAGTTGCACAAAAGGCAATGCGCGAGATCCGAAGCGCAAGAAAATCAGGCGACACCATTGGCGGTGTTTTTGAAGTGCTCATAAGCGGCATCCCTGTCGGCTTGGGAAGTCACGTCCAGAGCGATCGCAAACTCGACGGACTTCTCGCCCAGGCGCTAATGTCAATTCAGGCGATAAAAGGTGTCGAGATTGGCGGGGGATTTCGGAATGCAGGAAGGCCAGGGTCGGAGGTCCATGATCCATTTGTTGTGAATAACGGGTCGATTCGGAGGAGGTCGAATAACGCAGGCGGATTGGAAGGCGGTATGTCCAATGGAGAGAATATTGTGCTTCATGCAGCAATGAAGCCGATATCAACGCTGGCCCATCCATTGGCGTCGGTGAACATTCAGACGGGTAAGGCGTCACCGGGCAGGTATGAAAGATCTGACGTGTGCGCAGTCCCCGCGGCCTCGGTCATAGGGGAGGCTGTCGTTGCGCCCATACTTGCGAGTTCTTTTCTGGAAAAGTATGGTGGCGATTCCCTGGACGAAATCCGTTCACATATTTACAAAACGGAGGGGAAAAAGAGGAAGAAAGGCCGTTAAACATTGGCTGTTCTTGACTCTGGTATTGGATTCCATTATATTTTTTTTGAGTCAATTTGACGTATCCCTCAAGAAGATAGTGAAGCAAGTGCTCTAACTCCATTTGGAGGTTGCCAGTCTTCAGCGCGAAAGCAGATGAACATCGTGGCATAGGCCTGCAGGGCCACAAGGTCCTTGTGCTCAACCATAACTACGAGCCTTTGAGCGTCTGCAACGTTCGAAAAGCTGTTGTTTTGCTGTGGCTGGGAAAGGCCGAGCTTATCGCGGCCACCGAGGGGAAGGTCCTCCGATCCGTCTCTCGAACGATGCCGTTTCCAAGCATCGTTCGCCTGTCAGTATACGTCCGCATTCCCTTCAAGAAGATCGTTCTGTCCCGCAAAAACGTCCTTCGCCGCGACGGTCACCAGTGTCAGTATTGCGGCCGGTCGGATGTAACCCTGACTGTCGATCACATTATTCCGCGCGCTCATGGCGGAGACGAAACGTGGGAGAATTTGGTGGCCGCTTGTGTAGGCTGCAATAATCGAAAGGGAGATCGAACCCCCAGCGAAGCAAACATGCAGCTCAAACGCAGGCCTATTCGTCCGAATCATGTCATGTTCATACGTCATTTCGTCGGTTCTGTTGACGACCACTGGAAACCGTATCTTTTCATGAACTGAGCATTTCGCAGAGAGCAAACCCCCTGAAAAGTCTGAAGAAAGTCATCCTGAGCGGCATGCGCCCGACCGGGCGATTGCACCTCGGACACCTGGTGGGAGCCCTGGAAAACTGGGTGTCCCTGCAGGATGAATACCAGAATTATCACCTCATTGCTGATTATCACGCGCTCACGACAAATCCCGACACTCGCGGTTTGTATGAGAACTCCATTGAATTGCTGATTGACTGGCTGGCCGCGGGTCTGGACCCCGCACGAAGCCCGATGTTTCGTCAATCACAAATTAAGGAGCATGCCGAACTCCACCTTATTTTCTCCATGTTGATAACGACGGCGCGATTAGAGCGCAACCCGAGTCTGAAGGAGCAGGTGCGTGATCTGGAGCTCAATTCGGTGGTGTATGGCCACCTCGGATATCCGGTTCTCCAGGCTGCGGACATTCTCCTATACAAAGGCGACCTTGTGCCCGTAGGAGAAGATCAAATACCGCACGTCGAGATCAGCCGGGAGATCGCGCGTCGATTCAACTCCCAGTATGCCGAAGTGTTTCCTGAGCCCGCGGGCAAAGTTTCAAAATTTCCGAGGTTGCCGGGCCTCGACGGCAAGAAAATGAGCAAGTCGCTCGGGAATGCGATCCTGCTTTCCGATGGACCGGACGAAGTATGGGCCAGAATGCGCACTGCCGTAACGGACCCGCTGAAGGTACGTCGCAATGACCCCGGTCGGCCCGACATATGCCTGGTGTTCTCGTACCATCAGAAGTTCAATCCGGGCGAGCTGACGGAGATCCGGGCGGGTTGTGAAAGCGGATCCCTCGGATGCGTCGACTGCAAGAAACGATGCGCCGACAGGATCTCGGAGACGACCGCGCCGTTGCGTGAACGCCGGGCGTATTTTGAGCAACGAAGGGATGCAGTGAAGGAAATTCTCGCTGATGGTGAGCGTCGCGCACGCGGGGTCGCCCAATCAACCATGCTGGAAGTACATTCGGCAATGGCGCTCGGATGAGCACAGCCTCTCCTGTGTCCACATACGCTGTCAAACTCCATGATTTTGAAGGTCCGCTCGACCTGTTGCTATTCTTTATTAAGCGGGATGAACTGGACATCTACGATATTCCGATCGCCCGCATAACGAAGGAATTCTTTGGTTACATCCGGTACATGCAGGAGCTCGACCTCGAGGTCGCCGGCGAGTTCCTCGTCATGGCTGCGGAACTGATGCAGATCAAAGTGCGCATGCTGCTGCCGCCGGACCCGGCGGCAGGAGAAGATGAGGCAGACCCCCGGGCCAGCCTCATTAAACGCCTGGTCGAATACAAGCGATTCAAGGAAGTAGCCGAAGGAATGAAAACGCTCGAAGCCGATGCGATGCTTGTGGCACCGCGGGGGTATCGCGATGCGGACGAAGCGACGGTGCCGGAAGAAACAGCCGGAGACCTCGTTCGCGACGTGAGCTTGTTCGATCTCATCGCGTCGTTCCAGTTTGTCATGGATCGCATGCCCAAGCGGTCCGTGCACGAGATCGTGCGGATCAACGTTACGGTCGAAGAACAGATGGCGTTCATCGTTGATTTCTTCTCACGAAGGTCGGAAGTCACATTTGCTGAACTGGTCGTCGACATGAAAGAGAGGATACGCGTTGTCGTCACGTTCCTTGCGTTACTTGAGGTCATTCGTGCCGGAACGGTGATCGTTCGTCAAATGGGCCCGTTCGGAGAACTCTCCATTATGAGGAGCGTGTTGTGACAATCGAACCGACGCTGATGCAGCCGGAGGTCCAGGACGATCGTGCTAAGGCTCTGGTCGTACCCTCGACGCTGCGAAGTCTGATCGAAGGGCTGATCTTTGCGGCCGAAGAACCATTGTCGATCAAACAGCTGAAAGCGATCTTTGAATACAGCGCCCCCCCGGGAAGCGGGGTGGAAGAACGGAAACTCGACGCCGATTCTATCCGCAGTATCATTTCCGGTCTGAATCAGGAGTACGCGCAGGCCGACAAGCCGTTTCGAATTCTCCAAATCGCAGGGGGCTATCAGTTCGCGACGCTGAAGGAATACGCCGACTGGTTGGGGAAACTTCGGCGGGAACAGGCACGGCGCAAGCTTTCCCAATCGGGCATCGAGACGCTGGCGATCATTGCGTATAAGCAGCCAGTAACCAAGGCGGAGATCGAATCGATCCGGGGAGTAAATTGCGACTACGTCCTTAAGTCGCTTTTGGAAAAAGAACTCGTGACCGTGACTGGCCGCGCGGAAACAGTGGGACGTCCTCTCCTGTACGGCACAACGCGGGAATTCCTCAAGCATTTTGGTCTCAATGAAGTGACAGACCTCCCGCGACCGAGAGAGATCGAGGAGATCCTCGGAGAGACGCAGTTCGAAACGGAACGTCGAATGCTTGAGGCGCAGGCGAACGTTGAGAAAGCGAAGGAAGACGAAGATTTCAAGAGCCGTCTTCCACACATTCCAAAACGTCAGTCCGGGCTTGCATCTTCGTCGGTGGAAATCGTTGCCCGCTCAAAACGACGCGAGGTCAAAACGGTACAGGGTCCGGAATTGCCTTTTGTCAAGCCTGAACAGGCTGTCCCCGCACCTCTTTCTGGGGAGGTTGCGCCCGAATCGCAAGATGGTATCGCGGCCGGCGACGAAACCGTTATAGAACCTGAGCACCAGGACCTCACGGCACAACCGTCAGGTGAATCTCCAACCGCTCCGGAGGTCGTTGTCGGATCAATGGCGGCGACTGAGGCTCCGTCAGAGCAGGCTTTCACGCCCGTGGAATCCACACATCTTCCATCGGATGGTTCCCTGCCCGACAAATCAACGACAACGCAGGTTGAAGGGAACAAGAATCGATGGCAAATGTGGAAGGAAAAGATCCAGGGTTACATCCGGCGCCTGTTCGACTGAACCGCTTTCTCGCCATGGCCGGACTCGGCTCACGACGTAAAATGGACGTTCTCATAGCGTCCGGAGCCGTTACCGTCAACGGTACCCCCGCCGCAACTCTCGGAATCAAGGTCGATCCCCTTCGCGATCGTGTCGTCGTGAACGGCGCCACAGTCGGTTTGGCAGAAAAACCTGTGTATATTCTGCTCAACAAGCCGAAGGATTGCATCACTACCCTGAGCGACGAGCGGGGACGCACCACGGTGATGGAGTATGTTCATGTCCGCCAGCGCGTGTTTCCCGTTGGCAGGTTGGACAGAAATACAACAGGGGTCCTGATCCTCACGAATGACGGCATGATGGCCCACGCACTCCAGCATCCTCGGTATGAAGTAGAACGGCTATACCGTGTGACGCTTACGCGCGGCATCAGCGATGACGACATCAAGAGGCTGCGAAAGGGCGTCAGGCTGGAGGAGGGCGTGGCGCGTGTTCGTCAGGTAGAGATAGTGGACGGCTCTAAACGCATGAAGGTCTTCCTGACGCTGGCAGAAGGTCGCAACAGGGAGGTCCGGAGGATGTTCGAGGCGATCGGCCATGATGTGCGCCAGCTCGATCGCGTTTCGTATGCAGGCCTCACCCCGTCAGGCGTACCGCGCGGTTCCTGGCGCTTCCTCTCCAAAGAAGAGGTCCTCTGGTTAAAGCAGCTCGTCGGCCCGGAACGTCCGGCGCGAAACAAAGCCGGTCGTCCAAAAGTGTGACGTGATGCGTTTCCCTCGCTCCAGCGGCATTCTCCTCCATTTGACATCCCTGCCCGGTCCCCACGGTTGCGGCGACCTTGGCCCCGCGTCCTACCATTTCGTCGACTGGATGGTGATCGCTGGACAATCCCTGTGGCAAATGTTGCCCCTCGGACCTGTGGGATTTGCGAATTCCCCGTATATGTCCCTGTCGGCGTTCGCTGGAAATCCGTTGCTGGTGGATCTGCAGGAGCTCAAAGAGTTGGGCTGGCTCCGGGCGGAAGAACTGGCCTCGGTCCCGCTGTTCCCGGAAGACAAGGTTGATTTTGCCAGCGTCGTACCGTTTCGGCTCGCGTTGTTGAAGAAAGCATCGGACCGGTTCTTTGCCGATTCCGCGGTGTCGCAGCAGCGGGATTTCGCCGAATATTGCCGCACACAAAAATACTGGCTGGACGATTATGCGTTGTTCGAGGCGCTGCATGCTGCTCACTGTGGGTCGTTGTGGACAACGTGGCCGGAGGAGCTTGCACGACGAGAACCATCAGCGCTCGCGGCTGCGCGGCGTCATTTTCACGGCGATGTCCGCTTCCATCAATTCATTCAATGGTGCTTCGATCGTCAATGGAAATCGCTGAAGAAATACGCGAACGATCGTGGAGTGCGCCTCGTTGGCGATCTGCCGATCTTTGTTGCGCACCATAGCACAGACGTCTGGGCACATGCAGACCTCTTTTATCTCGATGAACGGGGAAACCCCGAAGTTGTCGCGGGAGTTCCGCCCGACTATTTCAGCGAAACAGGTCAGCGGTGGGGAAATCCCCTCTACAAGTGGGATGTGATGAAAAAGAAGAAGTTTGGCTGGTGGGTGAACCGGTTCCGGGCTTCGCTTAACCTCTTCGATATCGTGCGTATCGATCATTTCCGCGGGTTCGAGGCGTACTGGGAGATTCCCGCTTCGGAGAAAACTGCGGTGAAAGGACGGTGGGTGAAGGCGCCCGGTCGGGACTTGTTCGCCACGATCCTGAGAAGACTCGGACGACTGCCGATCATTGCGGAGGACCTTGGTGTCATTACCCCTGAGGTCACGCAATTGCGTGATGGTTTTGGATTACCCGGGATGAAAGTCCTTCAGTTCGCTTTCGCAGAAGGTCCGGAAAACGCCTTTCTGCCGCACCATCATACACCCCACTGTGTCGTCTACACGGGAACCCACGACAACGACACAACGGCAGGATGGTACGAAACCGCGACGGAACACGAACGGGATTTTGTCCGCCGATACACGCATTCGGATGGAAACGAAATTCAATGGGCACTGATCAACGCCGCGCTCCGATCTGTAGCCGACACTGCAGTTGTTCCGTTCCAGGATGTGCTCGGACTGGGCTCTCGGCACAGAATGAATCTTCCCGGCACGACCCAGGGAAACTGGGAATGGCGATTCGTCTGGAATGACGTCGGGCCGCATCATGCACTCAAGCTGTACGAAGCCACTGCCCTGACGGCGCGGTGTGCGCCCGACAGGCTAACTCTTCCTGCCTACCCATCCGGAAAGACCAGACCCTGAACCTTCGACGAACTTGTGAGCGCTATGGATGAAAGCCGATCCGGCGGACCGACAGAAGTCCCCGGAGAAGATATCAATGATCTAATGCGCCGTCGACGTGAGGAGCTTGAAGGGCTTCGGTCCCGCGGCATCGAACCTTATCCGCATACCTTCGAGCGGGACGCGCTGTCCATTGAGGTCATCACCGCATTCAAAGACGAGGCACCTCTACGCGTTGTTTCTATCGCGGGCCGCATCATGTCCATACGGCGCATGGGGAAGGCATCTTTCTGTCATATTCAGGATTCGGCTGGAAGGATCCAAGCCTATCTGAAAAGAGACGAAATCGGCGAGAGCTACGATTCGTTTCGGTTGTACGATATTGGCGATATTGTCGGCATAACTGGACATGTGTTCAGGACCAAGGCCGGCGAAGTGTCCGTCCACGCGAAGTCGGTCGCGCTGCTGGCAAAATCACTGAGGCCGTTGCCGGTGGTGAAAGAACGCATCGATGAACAGGGCAACAAGGTCGTGTATGACCCGTTCTCCGACAAGGAACTCCGGTATCGTCAGCGATATGTCGACCTCGTCGTGAATAAAGAGGTACGTGAGGTCTTCATGAAGCGCGCCCTGATCATTTCGGTGATGCGCAAATTCTTCGACGAACGAGGCTATCTCGAGGTCGAAACGCCGGTCCTCCAGCCGATCTACGGCGGCGCCTCGGCCCGTCCATTCAAGACCCATCACAATGCGCTCGATGTAGATCTGTATCTCCGCATTGCCGATGAACTGTATTTAAAACGGTTGATCGTGGGGGGATTCGACGCCGTATACGAAGTGAGCAAAGATTTCAGGAATGAAGGCATGGACAGGACGCACAACCCGGAGTTCACCATGCTGGAGCTTTACGTTGCGTACAAGGATTATCGTTGGATGATGTCGTTGGTGGAAGACCTGCTGGCGACGGTGGTGCGGGAGCTTTCTGGCGGAACGACGGTGTCGATCGGCGGGCGGGCGATCGACTTCACTCCTCCATGGCGACGAGTGACGTTCTTCGATGCACTTCGCGAACATACGGGCCTCGACCTGTTGCACAAAGAAGAGACTGAACTGCGGAAAGTTGCAAAGAGGCTCGGCATCGAAGTTGACGCCCTCGGAAGTGCGGGAGGGATCATCGACGCCATCTTCTCTGTTCGTGTCGAACCGAACCTTGTCGAACCGACGTTCATCATTGACTATCCCGTAGAATTGTCTCCGTTGGCAAAAAAGCATCGATCGATTCCTGGTTTGGTGGAGAGGTTTGAAGGATTCGTCAACGGGAAGGAGATCTGCAACGCATTCACGGAATTGAACGATCCTTTGGATCAACGTTCAAGGTTCGAGGAGCAGACGGGGTTGCGGGCGCGCGGCGATGAGGAAGCGCAGGTACTGGATGACGACTATCTGCGCGCGCTGGAATATGGCATGCCCCCCACGGCGGGTCTCGGCATCGGCATTGATCGGCTTACTATGCTCATGACAGATCAGGATTCCATTCGTGATGTCATTCTGTTCCCGCAAATGAAGCCCGAGCGGTGATTCCGGAACCATGATCAAAAGGGCTTTCTTTCCTACTGTAGGAGTTTTCCTGCTCCTAGCCTGCGAAGAGCAGCTTCCCGCCTACGAGGACCCGCGAAACGTGTTCTCGGTCACCATCCATGCCGACTATATGTATCGAATCGGCGACAACTCCGTCCATTTCTACCTGACATTTGTGAACAAGTACGATGAAACGCTCGCGGACACTGCCCGCATGGACGGCTCGTTGACGGTCACTCTTGCCCGCGATCCATCGTTTGTCCGGACGTTCACGCTGACTCCCGCGCAATTGTATTTCGCCCGCTCATATGACTCAGGAACGCGGGAACTCCGGGTCGATCCGGGCGACTCCATTGTTTTCCGGGTTCGATACGATTTCATCGACGACCAGGGAAGAATGTTGCTGAATGAGGGTCTGAAAATGAACGAGGACAAAGATTGCGGGTTGCGTATGGTCAGCGACAGGGAGCTGTTCGTCGTCAAGGGAGGCGCAATAATCTTCAGCAGAACCCTTCGATCGGACTCCGAAACTCTCGGCTATCCCATCTGTATTGTGAATCCGTTCATCTCCAACAAAGTCTGTGAAGATGTCAACGGGCCGTTGGACATGTGTCAGTAACCGGGAACATCGTGATTTTCAGTCAACCCCTCGGAAACTCTTGCGCGGATCGTGCGCTGATTACAACGGTGCTCTGTCTTGTCCTTTTCCACGCGCTGACTGCAGGAACGAATGGTATCATCGAGGGCGTGGTGCGGGACAAGGAATCTCGCGAGCCGCTCATTGGTGCGACAGTGATAGTAGTGGGGACGGTCATGGGAGGGACAACGGACGATCAGGGAAGATTCAGGATCAGTTCAGTCCGTGCGGGTGTATACGATGTACGCGTCTCGTATTTAGGATACAGAACGGTCCTCGTACGCGGGGTTTCGGTGCTTGCGGACCTGCGAACGACCGTCAATGTCGAAATGGATCGGACGTCCATTGAGATGGAGGCTGTGGAGGTCCGGGCGGAGCGCCCTTTGATCCAGCGCGAACTTGCCGGGACTTCGTTCAACGTCGGTGCCGGGAAAATGGACCTCCTTCCCGTCTCAACGGTGCAGGAAGTTTTGTCGCTGCAACCGGGTACCACGCTCGAAGGCAATGTGCGCGGCGGAAAAACGACTGAAGTCGTGTATCTTGTCGACGGCCTCCCGTTCATGGACGTGCTTGGAGGCGGAATTACGGCATCAATACCGAGAAGCGCCATTTCAGGGATCACGATGCAAACCGGGGGTTTCGATGCAGAATACGGAAATGCGCAATCGGGAGTCGTCAACATCGTAACACGGATGGGAGGAAACGAGCCACGATGGTCGATTCGGTACGAACGTGACAGCTGGCTCCCAGATTCCTGGCTGCAAGAACAAAACAAGTTGATCGAGGCCGAAGTGGCGGGCACTGGACCGTTGGTGCAGGACAAGCTGTCGTTCTTCACCGCAAACGTCGTACAAAGTCAGGACACACGGTGGTGGCAGGATTTCCGCCGTCAATTCGACTCACCGATTGTGTCCGATGTGAACGGCCTGACGAAGCTTGAGTACATGCCGTCGGCTTTGCATCGGGTGTCTCTCCAGGCGTTGTACTCGCTCAGAGACTGGAGGGACTATGAATTCAGCTGGCGGTTTAATCTTGCAGGGCTTCCGGAACGGTCCCGCAGAGCTCTCCGCGGCACGATCTCGTACGGTGTGAATGCTGCCGAAGGTCTTTGGCTGACATTGACGGCGAGTGGATTCTACCAACACTCCAAGATCGGCGAGGGGGCGAAGGAGGACATTATCTTTGATCCGTACGAATATGATTTCTTCCTCCGATACATCGTCAAAGGCAGGCGCATGTGGTGGGCGGATACCCGTCAACTGATTTCTACCGGCAAACTCGAGGCTTCTTTTGACGGCATTGACGAACACTCCATGAAATTCGGGGCTGAAATCAACTTCTACGATCTCACGTCCGACCTCGTGAAATACGAACCGCAAAAGAACTACTTCGGTCGGACGCTGCCGGCGGCTCCGCTTCTCAATTATAGCAATGCGTACGCCTATCAGCCTCGGTCTGGAAGCATGTATATCCAGGACAAAGTGCAGGTTGCACTGGAAGGTTCGATCCTTTCCGTCGGTTTCCGATGGGATTGGCTCGACCCCCGGGCGGAGCGTCCCATCGTCGAGTTTATACCGACGGTTCCTGGTGAATACCAACAAGTTGTGAGCGGAAAGACACGGGCCAGGTTCAAACACCAGTTCAGCCCGCGGTTATCGTATTCGGCTCCGTTCGGACCATCGACATTCGTATTCGTGAATTTCGGACAGTATTTCCAGTTTCCCTTGTTTGATTATCTCTATTCCGGTCAGCGGCCGGAACAGATCGCATTGGGGGCGAAAAATGTACAGGCGGGAAATCCTGACCTACAGGCCGAGCGGACGGTATCTTGGGAGTTCGGCATGAAGTACGGGTTGAGCACAAACGCCGTCGGATCGGTGACGTATTTTCGTAAACGCATGTTGAACCAGGTGGACGCAAAGACGCTCGTAGCGTTCGACAGCAAGTACGCGGGTGATTTTGGGTTTGCGTCGTATGTCAACAATGCCGAAGCGAAAGTTGAAGGTTTGGAAGTGGTTATTTCCCGGGAAGTAGACGAGAAATTACGCGGAAGTATGTCGTATTCGTATATGGTCACAGAAGGAATCAGCGAGTATGTCGACCAAAAGATCAATTTTGAACAATGGGGTTTTCCCCCTGCAGCGAAGCCGTTTCCGCTGAGCTGGGATCAGCGGCACACGCTCAAGGGAGACGCGGAGTTCCTTGCGTTCGGTTTCCTGAGGACGAATTGCATCATTCTCTACAACTCCGCCCGTCCGTACACGTATTATCCCACGAGAGACGGATTCACGTCGTTGGACACATCCAAGGTCTTCTTGCCCAACAACGCGCGTATGCGGAGCGTCGTCTTCGTCAACATGAAAATGTCCATGGAACTTTCCATCGGCGCCGAGAGGAAAGTCACCGTGTATGCGGACGCTCGGAATATTGTGAACAAGATGAACGTTCGGTGGATGGACTCCAGCGGCAGGATCGGCGGGGAGCTCAAGGATCCCGGAGGATACTATGATCCTCGTCGTGTCCGAGTGGGATTGGAGATGCGTTGGTAAATGTATCCATTTGTCTCACATTCGGGTAAGCGTGCGCAAAGAATTGGATTCTACTTTGAAATACGCTATTTTGTGACTACGTGGTGGGGTGACGTGAGCCACACGGGTCTCCCGGGCGGCTTCGTAGTTTATGTTCCGCGCCGCTGCGAAAGGCGACAAGAGTCAGTTATTTCTGGGGAAGTGAGATGAAGCGAAAATTTTCCGGTGTGACCGTATCGATCCTGGTCGTGATCAGTCTGATAGCGGGCATGGGGATTGACATGCTCGTGTCGGCGGACAATGTCTATGAGCAGTTGTCCAAGCTCAAAGATGTTCTCAGCCTGACGGAGAAGAACTACGTCGAGGACGTCGACCTCAAGAAGCTGACAGAGTCAGCCATCGTGGGAATGTTGAACACACTCGACCCGCACTCAGTCTATATAGCTCCGAAACAATTTGAGCGCGTGAAAGAAGAGTTCCAGGGTAAGTTCGAGGGTATCGGAGTCTCATTCCGGGTCATTAACGACACTATTACAGTCATCGAGCCGGTCGGTGGCGGACCGTCAGCGCGGCTGGGAATTCTGTCGAATGACCGGATCGTCAAGATCAACGATACGTCCTCTGTGGGATTCGATGAGAACCGGGTCATGCGAACGCTCCGCGGTCCAAAGGGTTCGAAAGTCAGAGTGGCCATTGTCCGGCCGGGAATCGAGGATGTTCTCGAATTCGAGATCATCAGGGATGAGATCCCGCTGACCAGCATTGATGCTGCGCTCATGGTCCACAAGGACATCGGCTATATTCGCGTAAATCAGTTCAAGGAGGTCACGTACAGTGAAATGGACCGTGCGATCTCCAGGCTTGCCTCTTTAGGAATGAAAAAACTCATCCTCGACCTTCGCATGAACGGAGGAGGGTACCTTGACCAGGCCTTTCGGATGGCGGACATGTTTTTGGATGGCGGTACCGCGAATGCTCCCCGGAAGATCGTCTATACAAAGGCGCGAAAGCCCGAAAACGAGGAATCGTTCTTTGCAAGGACGGGAGATGCATACGAAAAGCTCCCTTTGATCGTCCTTGTCGACAATGGTTCGGCGAGCGCTAGCGAGATTGTGGCCGGCGCGCTGCAGGATTGGGATCGGGGTTTGATCGTCGGGGAAACCACTTTTGGAAAAGGTCTTGTACAACGACAGTTTCCGCTGTCGGACGGCTCTGCTTTTCGACTCACGATTGCGAAGTACTACACGCCAAGCGGGCGACTGATCCAGAGGCCGTACGACGGCAAGGGGCGCGACGAGTACCAGCAGGAAGCGTTCACGCGCAACGAGCAGGAGGGGGAAAACATCGAGCATCGGGAAGAAGCGATGTCGGATTCGACCACCCCCGTGTTCCACACGTCCGGCGGCCGTAATGTGCTTGGCGGAGGAGGCATCACGCCGGATTACATCGTCAAGCCTGGCAACGTCACTCCCCTATTTTCGAACATCGCACGACGGAATCTCTTCTTCGATTTTGTGAAATCGTACATGGAAGGGTCCGGGTTGCAGCTCCGGAAAGTCTACGGCAGCGACATGCAAAAATTCCAGAAGGAATACGTCGTTCCGTCAGGTCTTGCCGCCGACTTCATGACCTTTGTCAAGACCAAGAGCGTCGAAGTGCCGGAGAAAGAATATGCGCAGGATGAGCGATTCATCGGAACCAGGTTGAAAGCGGAAATTGGCAAGACCCTCTACGGTTTCGAAGCATGGATCGCGATCATGCTCGAAGTGGACACGCAATTTCAGAAAGCTGTCACACTCTTTCCGGAAGCACAGAAGATCGCGAAACTGGAGTAGATGTGCGCTGTATTCCGCGTTGCGCCGGTCGATCGATCATTGCGGCGGGGTTCATAGCAGCTACGATAGGACCGTCCGGTGTGTCGACCATGCGGGCGATTGCCCAAGATGCGTTGCACGCAGTCGCGCCAGCTCTTCCGACGGATCACATGTTGCAGGTCGGGGAAGAGCTGGAATATTCAGTGAGTTACTCGTTCTTCTCTATCGGTACTATTCGTTTCAAGATCACCGAACGGACCGAGCATCGTAATCGCGTCGTTTACAAAGCGCATACGATCATCGATTCCAATCCTTCGCTGAGCTGGCTCGCGGATGTCCATATCCGGTTTTACTCGATGATGGATGAGGATGTCTTCACCTATCAATGGTCGGGGGACGACAGTGCCTCGTCGGGAGTCGAATTCCGGATGATGGATTTCGATTATCCCATGAAGAAGATGTACTATGTCCGTGGAGTCCGGCCGAACGGAAAACCTGTGGAAACGTTCGAACGCGAGACCGTAGCAGTCAGCGGCCAAGCACAAGACGGTCTCTCGTTGTTCTATTACGCACGGCGGCACGTTCGTGACAAGCGTGTGGAAGAGATCCCGACGTTCATCGACAAGAAGGAAGAATCTACCCGTATCAATTTCCTGGCAAAGATCGAATCCCAGGAGATCGATGCCGTGGAGTATCCTGTCGAGACGGTCTTTTTCAACGGTCACGCCGGATTCGTCGGCGTCTTCGGATTGACGGGCGGCTTTGAAGGGTGGTTCAGCAACGACGATGCGCGAATCCCCGTCACGGCCAGGTTGAAAGTGATCCTGGGAAGCATCAAAGTGGAGCTGACTGGGTGGAAACGTCCTGGTTGGTCCCCCCCGCGTGCATCGGAATGAATCGCGTCACCGTCCTGCCATATGGCGGGATTCATCCCAGGATCCACGGGACTGTGTTTCTTGCGGACGGTTGTGCGGTCATCGGGGATGTTGAGATCGGAGAAGAAAGCAGTGTGTGGTTTAACGTTGTCGTTCGAGGAGATGTCCATTGGATCCGAATCGGCCGGCGGACCAATATTCAGGATCTTTCCGTGCTTCATGTCAGTTCCGGCGTGGCGCCGCTCTCCATCGGTTCAGGCGTCACGGTCGGACATCGGGCTGTACTCCATGGTTGCACGGTTGAAGACACGTGCCTGATCGGGATGGGTGCGGTAGTTTTGGATCGGGCGCGGATCGGGACAAGATCGCTCGTTGCGGCCGGCGCCGTAGTGCCGGAGGGATTTGATGTGCCGGAAGGGAGCCTGGTTGCGGGTGTGCCCGCAGCGATCAAGCGGAATCTGCGAAAAGAGGAGATCGAGGCCCTTCAACGATCGGCGGATAACTATGTGAACTACGCTCAAACTTACCGTCAGTCAAAGCAGGAGCGTTGATCAAATGAAACTGACATTCTGGGGAGTGCGGGGATCGATACCGACACCGGGTAAACAGACAGTTCGCTATGGCGGGAATACTCCTTCCTTGGAACTGCGGCTCGACGACGATAAACTGATTATCTTTGATGCGGGCACCGGCATCCGGAGTCTTGGCGATTTTCTGATCTCGAAAGGGGAATCGATCAAAGCCCACTTGCTGATCACGCATCCGCATTGGGACCATATCCAAGGATTTCCGTTCTTCAAGCCGGCATTCATATCAGGCAATGAGCTGACGATCGTCGGTACTGAACGCCCGGAAAAATCGCTCAGTGAGATCATAGCCGAGCAGATGAACCGGATCTATTTTCCCGTGCAGTTGCACGACCTTAAGGCAAAGATCAAGTTCATCCCAATCCGGGAGGAGGGAACGCTCAAGATCCACGAGTCGACAGTCCAGTACATTTACGTGAACCATCCCGGATTCACCGTCGCTTTCCGGGTGGAATACAACGGCAAGACGCTCGTCTACATCAGCGACAATGAACCGTTCGACAGAGAGGCTGCAAAATCGCTTACGA
>Ga0156245_1040_pt1 | contig 82455 bp, 79 predicted proteins | sample RifCSPlowO2_12_FD_107892 | JGI IMG/M metagenome (GOLD analysis project Ga0156245, IMG submission 107892) | Ignavibacteria bacterium RIFCSPLOWO2_12_FULL_56_21
CTCGACTGGAGCCACCGGCGCACATCCGTCGTTCCGACGACCTTATCGAACGTATTCTGCCGTTCGGGGCGCGCCCGGTCGAAAATGCTCCAGTCCGGGAACAGCTTGAGCAACGCGTCCAGAATATGGACCTGAACGAGCGTCATGTCAACCTTGTTCCGGTCAATGACGTGGATCTGTACCCCTTCATACTGAATGCCGGTCGTGTCAAAGTAGAACGGTTTGTACCACATTTGCCGGAAACGAATCCCTTCCAGGTTCTGTGCATTCAGGTAGGCCGCAAGTTCTCCGCCCCTGACCCAGGGGGCGCCAATGAGCTCGAATGGAAGCGTGTAGCCCACGCCCTGGTTTGCCGTCCCCAATTCTCCCAATAAGCCCGTCAGCACATAGAAGATCGTCGTGCTCGCGTGCGGTATGTGCGGCGAGGTCGGAACCCATTCCAGCCCCGTCTCATCCCACCACATCGACCGGTTCCATCCCTGCAGCGGCACGACGGTCAGCTTGCACGTCCTTCCGCCATTGAGCCATCCCTCGCCGTTGATCATTTCTGCAAGTTCCCCGGCGGTCATGCCGTACACGTACGGAACGGGAAACGCACCCACGAACGACTTGAACTGCGGCTCCAGCATCGGACCGCCGACTTGGTTCCCGGTCAACGGGTCGGGTCGGTCGAGCACGACAAACTCCAGTCCGTTCTCCGCCGCAGCTTCCATGGCCAATCCCATCGTCGAAATGTAGGTGTAGGAACGGACGCCGATGTCTTGAATGTCGTAGACCAGCACGTCGATTCCGGAGAGCATTTCCTTCGTCGGTTTGCGGGTCTTGCCGTAAAGACTGTAGACCGGCAATCCCGTAGCCTTGTCGACGTACGTATCAATATACTTCCCCGCTTCGGCGTCGCCGCGAACGCCGTGTTCCGGACCATACAGCGCAGTCAATTGCACCCCCTCGGCGCGGAACAGGATGTCGATCGTCGATTGCAGGTCGGAGGTCAATCCTGTGGGATTTGTGATGAGCCCGACCCGTTTCCCGCGCAGAATATCGAACCCTCTTTCCCTGAGCACGTCGATGCCGGTTTTCGTAACGATCGGGGGGGACATTGCGAAGGCAACGGTGGAGATCAACGCCAGCGCGCAGGCGAGCGGGACCAGAATTCCATGTCGGCGCATGTCAGGCCATTCCTTTCCGGGCCTGAACGGCCTCGAAGTGCACAATGATCAGCAGGCCGATCACGACGACCGCGATGATCCATCCGAGAATCGTCACCGGAGCATCGACAATGCACAACAGCACCAGCAGCACAAGAGCAAGCCGTAAAGTGCGAATGAGGTTATCCATGTTGTCTGTGTTTTTGAGAGAACCGTGCGTTTCAATGGTGGAAGGTTGTTGCGATGTGAAGGGAAGCGGACGTCCATCCACCTCCCAATTCTTGACGCGGGCAAGGTCCTCGCACAATTCGAGCATCCGGCGAAGACTCTCTTGATCCATCGCCAGGTACGTATCGACGAAGGTCCGCTTCACATCCTCCGGCGCTTCTTTGACGATCGTGCGAATCAATGTTGAGGTCTTTTCGAGGGACGCTTGGAATTCGGCGGAGAGCTTGTCGAATCCGTCGACGCCCGGACCGATGCGGCGCATGACTTCCTGCGTCTTCACGGCCGCTTTGGCGTGAAAGGCAGCATCGAGTAGCGGTTCACCGAGACCCCGTGAGCCGGCCAACTTGATCAGCATGCCGACATGTTCTGCGTGATGCAGTTTTCTGCCGGCGTGGTGCTCAAGGTCGGTCAGGAATTGGGACGCGTTGGCCATGGAAAAGCGATTGTAAGGTCGATGGTGAATATTCTACCGCCAGGAACGCAAAGGTCTCAGGTACATCTCGACACGCCAAGCGCGCCAAGATAGATTGATTGCGATTCATCTTTTCGACGATGTCGCGCCGTTGCCTGCCCGCCGAAGTCTCGGTCGGCATATGGGCAGGCGGGCGAGAAAACTCTTTACCTCGTCACTTCCGGAGCGCCCACTTCTTCATCATCTCTTTGAGTTCAGCTGTCCCGAGTTTGCTGTTCTCAAACTGCCCCGCCAGAGTCCGCTGTCTCACAACTTCGAATAACGTCACCGCGCATGCAACGGAGACGTTCAGACTCTGTATCATGCCCATCATGGGAATCATGACGCATGCGTCGGCTTGCGATGCGGCCTCATCCGACACACCCCGGTGTTCGTTGCCAAACACGAACGCCGACGGCGGTCGAAGGTCCAGGTCGTACAGCGACCGGGCGTTTGCGTCCAGCCTGGTCGCATAAATGGTAAATCCTTCGGTCCGGAGCGCGGCATAACATTCTTCGATCGACCGGTGCTTGACCCGCTCCACCCATTTCCGGGCGCTTGCGGAGCTTTTCTTGCCGATGTCGGGGAACTTGCCCGTCGAATACACCAAATGCGCTTTGAGCGCTCCGGCCGCATCGCACGAACGGAACATGGCGCTCACGTTGTGCGGGTCGTGGATGTTCTCCATCACCACCGTCAGGTCCGGCTGTCTCCGACTGAGCACTTCTTCGATCCGCGCCATTCGCTTGTCCGTTCTCACGCGTGCTCTCCGGGAGCAAACCTGGCCCACGACCTGGGATTCACTTGCAGAAGCACGACCGCAGCAAGAATGGCCGCCCCGCCTGCGACCTGTGTTGCGCTCAACTCTTCGCCGAGCACGAGCCATGCGGCGACGATGGCCACCACCGGCTCCAGCGTGCTGACGATGCCGACCGTCGACGCCTCCAGCATGCGCAAGCTGACCGTGAACGCCGTGTGGGGTATGAGAATGGAAACGACGGCGAACACCCAGAAAACGCCCCAATCCCGCGGAGTGTAATCTGCCGCAACGATGATCCACGGCGGATTGACAAACTGCCAGAAAACGGCTGACAGACCAAACGCATACAGCAGCACCGTCCATTGGGAATACGTCTTCAGCAGGCGTTTGCTGACGATCATGAGCATTGCAAAGAACACCGCGGAGGCTGGTCCGGTGACCGCCGACCAGCCGGGAAGCCGGATGACATCCGCTTCACCGCGCACAGCAAAATAACAGCCGATCAGCGCGAGGACGAGCGACGCCGATTTGATCCGGCTCCCTTGTTCTTCCCGGGCCACAAAGACCATGTACAGCGTGACGAGCACCGGCGCGGTGTATTGGACGAGGATGGCCGTCGCCACCGTGGCTGTGGCTACCGTATAATAGTATGTGAAATTCGTGAGGGCGATGCCGACGACGCCCACGATGAGGAAGAGCGGCAGGTCCTCTCGACGGATGCGAAAGACCGTCCTGTCGCGAATGGCGAAGTACGCCGCCAGCAGCAGAAATGAAAGCGTCGACCGCATCTGCGTGATGATCAGCGTGTCGTAGTGACGGATGAACAGGAATTTTGCGAGGGCGGCTGAGCCCCCCCAGAACACGACGGCGAGCAGGATCAGCAGGTAGCCGGTCATCGCCGGCCGATGTTCAGTTGACGCTTCGACCGAAGTCATCCGCCAAGCGCCGGTAGTGCTGACTTTGTTCGATGTCCCCGATCATCTCGTAGAGGTAGGCGATACGCTGGAGCAGCGGCTTCTTGTTCGTGACATGTGGAATTCCCGACCGGAGAAATTCCAGAAGCCCGTCGATGGGGGGAATATTCAGGTCGGGATCGAAGCAATCGGCAGAGTCAAGATACGGACTCACCTCTTCCGGCTTTGCCGTCGCTGCCTTGCGGTAATACTTCATTGCAAGCTCAAAGTTGTCGTATGACGAGTAAGTCACTTCAAAAACGCTGGCCAGCCACATGAAGATGTCGTACGCGATGGCCGGAAATTCCCGGCCCAGTTTCTCGCCGAACAGGCACACTTCGTCCGGCGAGAGGGAATTGTTCCAGAACAGCAAACGATACAATTCAACATCCTGTATCCGCTGTTGAACCGCCTCCTCGAAAGCGTCGAAGATCCGGTTGAAATCGCTGGAAGAGGCAAAAATGTTGCGTATGTCGTCTGGTGTGAACCGCGGCATGCGTACCGGGGTGGGACATTCTCGTCAACTTAGGGAGAGCCTTCTGAAAATGCAATGGCCCGGGAACAGAGCGGCCGGCGCGAAGAATCTCGGGTTGGTTCTCCGGCCGGCCGCTTATGTTCAGTACGGGAGTGAGCTTACGCGGGCACATTCCTCCGCTGGGCTCCAAGATACATCTGTCGCGGGCGGGCGATCTTTTGCTCGGGACTCATGAGCATCTCTTCCCACTGCGCCAGCCAGCCGGACATCCTCGGTATGGCAAACATGACCGGGAACATGTCGACCGGGAACTTCATCGCCTGATAAATGAGGCCGGAATAAAAATCAACGTTTGGATACAGCTTCCGTTTGACAAAATACTCGTCCTCAAGTGCGATGCGCTCGAGTTCGAGTGCGATCTCGAGCTTCGGGTTCTTTTCCGTTTCCGCGAACACCTCGTCCGCCATGCGCTTGATGATCTTTGCGCGCGGGTCGTAGTTCTTGTAGACCCGGTGCCCGAATCCCATCAGCCGGCCCTTTCCTTCCTTGACGTCCCGTACGAATGCCGGAACGTTCGCTTTCGACCCGATCTCGTCCAGCATCCGAAGGACCGCCTCGTTCGCCCCGCCGTGCAACGGACCGTAGAGCGCCGCCGCGGCCCCCGCGGCCGAGCAATACGGGTCCGACTGCGAACTGCCGATAGAACGCATCGCATTGGTGCTGCAGTTCTGCTCGTGGTCGGCGTGGAGTATGAACAGCACTTCAAGCGCCCGCGCCAGTACCCGATTCGGGCGGTATTTCGATTCCGCCACCCGAAACATCATGCTGAGAAAATTCTCCGCATAGGTAAGATCGTTGTCGGGGTACACATACGGCATTCCGAGACTATGCCGGTATGCGAATGCGGCGATTGTCGGAACCTTCCCGATAAGTCGCCAGACCTGTTTTTGGCGGGTATCTGCGTCGAGAACATTCTTTGCTTCCGGATAGAACGTCGACAGCGCCGCAAGGGTGCTTACGAAGATCCCCATGGGATGGGCGTCATAACGGAATCCATCCATGAGTCTCTTCACGTTCTCATGGACAAAGGTGTGCATCCGCACGTGCTCCGTCCACTCATGGAGTTGTGTCACCGTCGGAAGCTCGCCGTACAGTATGAGATAGGCCACCTGCAAATACGAGCACTTTTCCGCCAGTTGGTCGATGGGATAGCCGCGATACAGAAGGATCCCTTTTTCGCCGTCGATGAACGTGATCTTGCTCCGGCAGGACGCGGTGTTCATGAACGCCGGGTCATATGTCATCAGGCCAAAATCCTCGGGTCCCGTCTTGATCTGCCTGAGGTCGATGGCTTTCACGGTTCCGTGTTCAATTGGAATTTCGTAACTCTTCCCCGTTCTCGAGTCCGTGATCTTCAATGTTTCGAGCGCCGCCCCTGCTGGAACTTCGGCCGAGGGCTTTTCAGCGATTGTAGTCGGCATGTCGATCTCCTTCGTTGCTGAGAGCGTTGCGTAGTGCTGTCATGGTGCGTCACAAGCCTCGTGTTCTTGGCGGTTGTACCCTTCCCGACACAAGGCTTGTTCGACGCTGTTTGCATCAGTGAAGCATCGGAGGACAAACGGCGTGCCAGATTGACACGAGGGAAAAATCCTACAGCGTGGCTGTCTTGATTCGCATTGAAGGAGGAATTCGCGACTCTACGAATTGATGCGGTGACTGCAAGGAAGTTTCCACAATTTCGGGAACTTCTACTTCCTGAGTCTCAGAAACGGAAATCTCGGAACACTCAAAGGCGCTTGAAATTCGATGCGCGTTTTTGAAGGATTTTGGCCCACGAAGGGTCACTGAGGCGAGAAAGAGCCGGGACACTAAGGTGAGGTGAATATTCTTTCTTGCTCCGCCCTTCTCGGCGCGGGGTAGAAGATTTGTTCACGAATGATCACGAATGCCGTGTGTAGCTTGGTCACGAATGGACACAAAGAAACCATTTCAATTCTATCATTCGTGTTTATTCGTGTACCATTCGTGCGTATTCGTGGATGATCTTTTTTTTATTTCACCAGCACCGCCTTGCTCATTATCCTCTGATCTCCCGCCTGCATCACCACCACATACATTCCACTTGCTGAGCGACTGGCGTCCCACACCGCTCTGAATGTCCCGGGCTCGAACCGCCCGTCGGCAAGCGTCGCCACTTCGCGGCCGAGCACATCATATACGATCACCCGAACATGAGAGGCAACCGGCACAGAAAATTCTACCGATGTCGCCGGGTTGAATGGATTCGGATACGGACTCGACAATGTGTATGACGACGGAATGCTTTCCTTCAACCGTTCAACTCCAAGCACGGCCCCCGCTCCCCCCGATTCCGCATACCGTTTGGAGAATTCCTCCACGAATTGTCGGGCGAGCGAGCCCGAATGAATGATCACCGTATTCTCATCGTTGTCTCCGTCCGCAGAGCTCGACCAGTTATGGCTTCCCGTGATGACCATCGGATCGCTTTCGTCATGGAACGGGTCGACTATTCCGTATTTGTGGTGGAATTGGCCAAGCACGACTCCGTGGCCGGCCGAAAGGACATCAATCCCCGCTCCCTGTAGGATCGAAAAGTCTGAGCCGGAATCGTTCGTGTTGTCGACTATGCCTCTGACAATGACCCCGGCGTTTTTCCGTGCAATGAGTTCTGCTGCGATCTCGTCGCGCGTGAAGGTCAACAGGCCGAAGAACAAGTTGTAGTTCGCGGTTGCCGCGGATCGCGTGATGTTCGCCGATGTCCGGTCCGAAGGACTGAAATACACCTCGACCTTCGTGCCTCCCACCATTGTCCAATGCGGCGTGTCGTTACGTTTCGTCGGACCAAACCTGGCAGCGCCGGCATTCGGCGTGTCCGTAAAGCTCCCGAACATCTCCTCGAATTCTTTCGTGTACATTGCCGCGAGCGACTGATCCTGAACGAAAACTGCATTCTGTCCGTCGCGATACGTCCCTTCGTCCGTCATATTCCACGAACCGGTGACGACCCAATCGTCCGCCGCATTCAGCGTGTCGCGCCCGTCGAAGACCCAGAACTTGTTGTGCATACCCGACCCGGTGGAAACGACCGTGCGTTTCAGCACGGGAATGCCTGCCGACATAAGTGCATTCACTTCCGGGGTTGTGGTACGGTCGTGGAAGACCATTCGCACTTTGACGCCGCGGTTCTTCGCCGCGATCAGCGAATCTGCAACACGACCGACGATGTCCGGGGCCGAGGCATTGAAATCGCCGAACGAGTAGAGGGCCATGTCGATCGACTTCGTGGCGGCCGCGATCCGTTCGAGGATCTTTCCGCCAAGGTCGACATTCCCCTGTGCCCGTTCCGCCAGTCCCATCGTCGTGTCGACTGAATAATTGAAGTAAACTGAAATCTGACCGGAACTTCCCGACGATGTCGTCACGGCGTACCCCTTCCCCGCATCGCTTACGCCGGAAGAGTTCGATGAAACTGACTGATAGGCGTAGATCCGTCCTGGACGGAGTCCCGTGACCGTCATCGAGTGTTCCGTGACCTCCGCGGTCGTTTCCAGAGAATCCGTGAAGTTCTCTCCTGGACCGAACAGCAGCTTCGTTGTCCCGGCCGTCACAGTGTTCCAACGGATGCGGAAACCGTCGTCAAATAGAGTGTCCACGACGGGTGTTCCCGAGATCTGGGGACCGGGTAGACCGATGAGGTCGCCGGTTGAACGCGGGGTAAGCTGATACGTCGACTGAAACTGCCCGAGCACGCCGACAGCGTCGATAGCCCCTGCAGGAATTACCGTCCCGATCACAGGCGACAAATTGGGGATTCGCACATCAAGCGAGCTGGTTCCATTCGTAAGATGATATGTCGTGTTGCCCGCAAACGATCCCGATTCCATAAAACGGACCGCATGGAATTTCACAAGCATGCCCTCGAAGGCTTCCGATGCCTGTGTCACACCAAGCACTCTCGGCTCGGGGAGCGGATGTCCGCTTCCAAATGTCCACAGAGTATCGATGTTCACAATCTCGGCAAGATTGTTGAACGAGCCCATCGCGCCGTAGACCTGCACAGAATCCCCAATCTGCAAAGCGTTCGTGGCCGTGCTAAACAGGGCAATCCCGCCGGTGGCATCCTGTATGAAGATCGTGTTGGTGGTTGCGTTCGTCTGATTGAAAGTCACGATCGCGCGAACGCGCACGGGCGTGCCGGCCGAGTAATTCCTGGCAACGGCTATGTCCGTCCAGTCTTGTCCGGGAACCGGATCGTTCACGCCGATATCTGCATAGCTTCGCGGCATCAGCCGATATGTGCCCAGGAAATCGTTGACGATACCGACGATGTTCACCGAATCGGTCGGGATCGGTGCATTGGGAATGTTCGTGTTGCGGTCGACGCGCATCTCAAATACCCCGGATGCATCGCCGGCAACATACGTGCTGTCGGCTGTGTTCGGTCCGAACGACCCGAGTGCATTGATCTTGGCCTTGTTGATGCGGACGAGCCTTGCCTCGTCGGCTTCCGTGAGTCCTTCTGACGTTATGAGCAACGGCGCCGGCGGAGCGTTCCCCGTACTGATCAACAGCGAATCGGTCAGAGGGTCGATCTCCAGAAGGCCGTTGAAACTCTTGAGGGATCCCGCTACTTCCCAATCATCTCCCGGTTTCGCCCTGGTGCTGAAAGTCGTGTTAAAGACCGCGATCCCGGCTGTCGAATCCTGAATGTATGCGGGTGAGGCAAATTCGGCGCCGACGGTTACTCGACCTCTAACACGTACGGTATTTCCCTCACCGAGCGATCTCGCTGTTGCAATGGAAATGACACCGTAAGAATATTGCCGATTCTGAGCCGCCATGATGTTGCCCGCGGTGTCCTTCACCGCCGAAACGTCGATCGAATACACTCCGTTGGCCATCACTGTCGTCGTCAGGACAACGCGAGACTGGTTCGCCTGCTGTCGTTGGGCAGAAATCACTGAGGCGCCCCCCGTCAGTGCATAATTTGCTGCCGTGCTTGACGAAAGTGAATCGAGGGCTTCATTGAATTGGAGCTGAACGGAAGTAGCTGATAAAACCTGAAGCGTCAGGATGACGGGACCGACCGTGTCCGGTCCTGTGAACGGACTCTCCGTTGGACTCACTGACGACTGCGGATTGTCGTGCGTCGAATCATTCTCAAAGAAATCCGTTGAATTCTCGTTCGTGTCATAGCCGTTGCCGAACAGGTCGGGACCGATGCTGGACGAAGAACTTTTTCGTTCAAACGATTTCTTTGTGCTTGAGGTACTGGAGGGAGCAAATCGAGCTCCTTCGTTGGCAAGCGTCGGAGCAAGCACCGGATCCCAGCCAAAAGCATCTATGACAATTACACCGTCTCGCAGTTGGACGCACGATCGAATCCCTGAATTCGCAAGGTTCTTGCTCGACGGGAATGAGGCATCACGTCCGGCCACACCACCGTCACCAACCAGCAGAAAACCGAACGCCGGGATGGTCTTTCCCGACAATGAAAGCGTCCATTCGGCGGTATTCGTGCCCGACGTGTTGCCCGACACAATGGTGACATTTGCGCCGAAAATGATGTCTGAGCCGGTGGGATTGTAAAGTTCGATGAACTCGCCGGAATTGTAGACACTCGAACTTCCACCCATGGGTGCGACTTCGCTGATCACCACATGATTTGCGAGTTGAGAGATTACCGCAGGAGGGGCAAATAGGGACAGAGACAGGAACAGAAACGGAAAAAGGGAATTGCGATATCGCATACGTTGCACTTTCAACTTGTGGAATTGGTGGAAGAAAGATCCGGTCCGCAGCCGCTGTCTCCAGAACCCCCGGTCGAGAAATGTGAGGACAAAGAAATATAGCACTTTGGAGTGAGACAAGGAAGGGGAAGAGGGATGAGAGATAAGACGGGAATGATGGAATATTGGAATGATGGAATGAGGGATTCGTTATGAGGGATAAGGGATGCAGACCTGAGAATGGCAGGCCAGTGCTCAGTCCGAAGTGCGGGGTTCGGAAAAAGCGGTTTGCCGGGAAGCGGGATGAGCCAAGAGCCAATCGCCAAATACCAACCGCCAAAGAGGAAAACGCAGACTGTGAAGGATCAATGGCCAACGTGCGCAATCTTTCTGGACTAACACTCGCTGACCTCAACCTGATAATCCGAAATCCGCAATTTCCTTGACATACCTTTGAATGTCCCGCTCTCTTCTGTATATTTCGGCCATGAAGAAGGTCGCCGTCGGCATTTTGATCGACAACAAAAAAGTCCTCGTGTGCCAGCGCAAGAAGGGGGCGCGATATGAGCTCAAGTGGGAATTCCCGGGAGGAAAAGTCGAAGACGGGGAATCCGTCGAACAATGCGCACGGCGGGAATTGCGGGAAGAGCTCTCTCTCGAGGCCGGACCATTTGAACGGGACGAAGTTGAGGTATCGCACTACGACGACGGCGGCTCCTTCGAAGTGCACTATTGCTACTTCGCGACCTTCACCGGGACATTGAAGAACAACGTCTTTGAACAGTTCTGCTGGGTTGACGCAGCAGAGCTTGCCAGGCTCGACATTCTGCATGGAAACAAAAACATCGTCCGTCGTCTCATCGACGGTCCGCTTTCGGCAAATCATCGCCATACCCCATGACCCGCTCCTCGCACGGCGCTCTTCGCAGAAGAATTCTCTCCTGGTATGGCGCTACCGCTCGTCCGCTCCCATGGCGGAACATCAAAGATCCATTCAGAATCATTGTTTCAGAAGTGATGCTTCAGCAAACGCAGGTGAGTCGCGTTCTCGTCAAATATCCTCAATTTGTGAAGCAATTTCGGTCATTTCGCGGGCTTTCGACGGCTACTCCGGGCAGTGTGCTTAGAGCCTGGAAGGGCATGGGCTACTATAATAGAGCGATCCGTCTTCGGGAATTGGGAAAGGTAGTGACGCACCGATTGCACGGCCGCCTCCCAAGAACGGTCGAAGGTCTGCAGAAGCTCCCCGGCATCGGACCTTACACAGCTCGCGCAGTCGCCTGCTTTGCCTTTGGAGTTCCGACGGCGGTTGTCGATACCAACGTCAGCCGCGTACTGGCACGGCTGTTCCCGAAAGCGACACGCCGTTTGGGATTTCAAGCTGTTGCAGACGAATTTCTGCCCCGACGGAGCGCCTACAATTGGAACCAAGCGATGATGGATTTCGGCGCGACAATCTGTACGGCCCGTAGTCCGAGATGCAGGCATTGTCCCCTGAGGAATCTCTGTCCTTCCGCCCACCGCGTTCAGGCGCTAAAGGTTTCGGCCACCACGGAACCCACGAGGGCCGGCATTCCGCGTAGAATCTATCGCGGACGCATCATCGATGCCCTTATGCGCCGCCGGACGATGACCCTGGGTGACATCGGTCGCGCCATCCTCACTCGATACTCCGACCGGGATGAATCGTGGCTGCGGGAAGTTTTGCTCACCCTCGAGCGGGACGGGCTCCTATCTCTCCGACGAATCGGTCGTTTCTGGATCGTATCCCTTGTCGCGTAAGCCACGCAATCGGGGCGCCGACTCTGCAAATCGCCACAACAACCGTCGCGACGGATTACCTGCGTTGTACAGCGAGCGGCGTGAAGCGATTAGGCAACGATTGGCCGACTTCAGAGCCGTGCCCCCCGCCGGGTATTTCTACGAGCTTGCCTATTGCCTCATGACACCACAATCGAAGGCCGCCCATGCCGATGCGGTTGTCGGGCTTCTCCGCGCCTGCAGATTCATGGAATCGCCGTTCGATGCACAGAACCTGCTTCGCACAAAGGCGCACTACATACGATTTCATCGCACGAAGGCGCGTCACCTTCTCGCAGCTCATGCCCAGATGCAAGAGATCTCCAACACACTCAGCTCGAAGAACGACGCACTCTCACTGCGTGAATGGCTTGTCAGCAATGTCAATGGATTGGGGATGAAGGAAGCAACGCATTTCCTCAGGAATATCGGCAGGAATGACGGCCTCGCGATCCTCGACCGTCACATTCTGCGGAATCTTGTGCGATACGGTGCGATTCGCCGCATCCCCACTTCACTGACCCGAAAGAAGTACCTTCAAGTGGAACAGAAGTTCGTCGAATTCTCACACAAGGTGGGCATTCCATTGGATGAATTAGATCTCCTGTTCTGGTCCATGGAAACAGGGGAGATTAGGAAGTAGACCTTGGAAGATTGCGGAGTGCGGATTGTGGATTGCGGATTAACTAAAGTGCAGCGGCCCTCATTGAGGCTGCTAAGGTTGACAATTTGTTGTTGAGCATTTGCAGTTTATTTCTTGGCCGTTGGCAGTTAGCCGTCCCTTGATATCGCTTTTCGATTGACGATTCACCATTCTCTTTTCACCTTCCCAGTTCTCCATGCGATACCTCGTCATTGGTTCCGGCCTTATGGGCAGCGCGCTTGCATACGACCTCGCGCGTTCAAAAAACGTCCAGGAAGTGCTTCTCGCCGACATCGACCTGGACCGTGCCCGCAAGGTCGCAGACGGACTGCAGCTACATAAAGTCCATCCGATCCACCTGGATGTGACATCGCAGGAAGCCGTTCAGCGTGCAATGAAGCGGTGCGAATGTGCAATCGGCGCCGTTTCGTATCGCCATAATGAATCGTTGTCGAGGGCTGCCATCGGAGCGGGCGTTCACTTTTGCGACCTTGGGGGGAACGATGACGTCGTTGCGCAGCAGCGTGCGCTCGGTCCGGCGGCTGATGCGCGGGGCGTGACCATCGTTCCGAATTGTGGACTTGCGCCTGGGCTTGTGAACATCCTCGCTGCTCGGGGCGCCGAGGAATTCGACTCCGTCGACTCCATTCACATGAGAGTGGGGGGATTGCCGCGATACCCGCAGCCTCCGTTCAACTACCAGATCGTGTTCTCGGTAGAAGGTCTCCTCAACGAATACACCGGAATGTCGTCCGTGATTCGGGCAGGCAAGCTCGTGCAGGTGGAGTCAATGACCGGACTGGAGCTTCTCGACTTCCCTGCTCCTGTCGGACATGCCGAGGCATTCCATACCTCGGGGGGAGCTTCAGCCTTACCGGAAATGTTCGAAGGAAAAGTCCGGAATCTGGACTACAAGACTGTCCGGTACCCTGGGCATTGCGAAAAATTCCGAACCTTGCTCGATCTCGGTTTCGCCAGTAGTCAACCGATCCAGATGGGGTCGAACATGTTCACTGAGCGAGAGTTGTTCCTGGAATTGATAAAGCGAAAATTACCGGACCGCGGACCCGATATAGTGGTGCTGCGTGTCGAAATTACCGGCTTCAAAAGTGCAAGTACTGCAGCCCTGAAATTCGAGTTCATTGACTTTTTTGACGATTCTGCCAATATTTCAGCAATGATGCGGTCGACGGCGTACCCTACGTCACTGATCGCACAATATCTGGCACAACAGGTGATACGTAAGCCTGGCGTCTGGACACCGGAGCAGTGTGTACCGCTGGAGCCTTTACTGGGAGGACTTGAAGAGCGCGGGATCCGAATCAATCGGATGTGGGAGAGAGTTCCAACCCAGTCGTAGACATCGTTTTCTATCCTGACGGAGCGACATGGGTCAGCAGCAACTCTTGATGGTAGTTCTCTCGATGGTTCTCATCGGCGTAGCCATTGTTGTCGGTCTGACAATGGTGCAGGCGAATGCCATCGAGGCGAGCCGGTCCGCCCTTGTGTACGACCTTCTTCACTTTGCTTCCAAGGCCCGCGGATACTACTGGCGCCCCTCATATCTTGGCGGCGCAAACCGCGATTTCACAAACATCGCCAGCATGAATCTGTTCGTCTGGGACTCAAACGCGAATGGAAGATATTACATTGAAAGTACGAGCAAAGACGAGCTCGTTTTGGTCGGCGTCGGCCATATCGTAATCGGCGGAGATTCCATTACCGTGCGAATCTCAGTGAACGAGCGCAATAGCCGGGTCGAATACCTGAACTGACCGTCGCCGCTGCACCCTCCGTCACCGCTTCCCCTTATCCTCTTCGTATATTCATTCCTGCATCGCTACATTTGTATAAATTTGTGGCTATTTTCTTCCTAGTCGCCTCCATTTTGAACCGCGAATGTTCGCGAATAAACGCGAAGAGCGAACAGAAGCGATCTCAAAAACATCTGCCACAAGAGGCGCAAAAGTCACAAAATCAATTTTTGTGCGTTTTGAGCATTCTTGTGGCTCATTCTTGTCTGCGGTGCAGTTTTTGAGATAGGCTGTAATAATGGCTCAAAACAGTTCTTTCGATATCGTCTCCCACGTTGACCTTCAGGAGGTCGACAACGCCATCAACCAGGCCGGAAAGGAAATCGGACAGAGATACGATTTCAAGGGACTGAACACGACGATCGACTTCGACCAGAAGGAAAAGGTGATCACTGTATCCGCATCCGATGATTTTCACTTGAAGAGCGCGGTCGATATCCTGCAGTCCAAGCTTGTCAAGCGCGGAGTCCATCTCAAAGCGCTCAAGTATGACCCGCCGGAATCGGCGGCCGGTAGCTCTGTCCGTCAGCGTATTCATCTCCGTGTCGGGATCGAAAAGGAAGATGCGAAACGTATCGTGGCTATGATCAAAGATCAGAAGCTGAAGGTCCAGGCTCAGATCATGGACGATCAGGTGCGAGTGACCGGTCGTGACAAGGATGATCTGCAAACGGTCATCGCGGCTTTGCGGGCCGCAGACCTCCCGTTCGCAATGCAATTCGTGAATTACAGGTAATCGGTGGCCTACACAGGACAACGCGACGCTGCCTTCATACTCATTTGTATGCTCGCCCTAGCCTCCTCTGTCCGGGCTGACGCACCGGGGGACCGGAAACATTCCCCCTTTGCAGCGTTCGAAATACAATCCGATTCCCTCCCCCGCCTCATTGTTGCTGCACGCGAAACGACCAGCGTGCGCGGAGCCGTGATCGACGGCATTCCGCTGCTTCCGTTGGCCGAAGTACTTGGAGCTCTCAACGTGCAGCGTGGAGGTTCCGACACAGGCCGCGCGGCAAGCATCCGGTTTCCCGCGCATACGGCACGCCTCCTCCGCGGCAATCCGTTCGTCGTCATCACGGAAACGGCTTCGGGTTCGGCGTCGCTTTTGCAATTGTCGGCAGGTTTTCGCACTCTCGGCGGGCGGTGGTACATTCCTGTCCACGGGCTCGCAACTCTCCTCCGCGGAGTCCTCCCCCTTCCTCTGCATATGGACTCGCTGGGCAACATCGTCATTCGTGATTCCGCCGCCGCGGCTCCCCCGTTCGATGTCCAGAATGTCGACATCGAACAGCGTTTAAACGGTTATTTGATGACCATCCGCGCACCACGAAAGTTGGGCGATGTTGAAACCTGGCTGAAACCCGACGGGTGGCTGTTCGTGACCATTGAAGGGGCCAGGGCGGACACAGTCGCCCTGAAGAAGATGAAGCCGTACGGCGCCATTCGGCAGCTTCTCGTCTTCCAATCCCCCTCTTCGGTTCAGTTGACGTTCAAGGTCGCGGCAGACGTGGAAGCGGCGGAGGTCGTCAACGACCCGTCGTCGAACGACCTGTTCGTTTCCCTGCGAACGCGTTCCGCGAGCGAGCAAAAGGACCTGGACCGGAAGCGACAAGCACTCACTGACCGGACATTGACCCGCGAGCGGAACAAATGGCAGATGGACGTCATCGTCATCGACGCAGGACATGGCGGGAAAGACCCCGGAACAATCGGTGTCGGCAAGGTGTACGAAAAGACTGTCACTCTGAGCATCGCTCTGAAGCTGGGAGCGCTGGTCAAGAAACACCTTCCCGGAGTGAAAGTGGTCTATACGAGGTCAACGGACAAGTTTGTGGAATTGTATCGCCGTGCACAGATCGCGAACGAGGCCGGCGGCAATCTGTTCATCAGCATTCACTGCAATTCCATGGAAAAGAAACCCTCGCGAGCGAACGGGTTCGAGATCTACTTGCTCCGTCCGGGGCGGACAGACGACGCTGTACGCATCGCTGCACGCGAAAACGCCTCCATCCAGTTGGAAGACGACCGGGAGCGATACAAGGAGCTGACGGAAGAGCAGTTCATTCTGGTGACGATGGCGCAGAGCGCGTACATGAAGCACAGCGAGAACTTTGCTGAGATCGCGGCAGCGACGATGGACAAGCACCTGACGATGAAAAACGGTGGGGTGAAACAAGCGGGGTTTTACGTGCTCGTCGGCGCTTCCATGCCAAACGCGCTCATCGAGACGGGATACCTGTCGAACAAGAAGGATGAAGCGTTCCTGAAGAGTTCTGCCGGTCAGCAGAAGATCGCGGAAGCAGTTCTAGAAGGAATACGGAACTACAAGGAAGTGTACGAAAGGTCTTTGCGTGAGGGGTTTGGAAGCGAGTCCGCGACACAGGGGACGAACGGAGACGGTCCGAAGGAACGAAACTGAGGGTTGAAGTTGCCTATTGGGAGACGATTCTGTGATATTCCCTCAGGTCAGAAATACAACGACGCAGAGACGAACTGGACATTGTTGAGCCGTCCGTAATCGGCAAAACCATAGTCGATCATGAGAATGGAATTCACTCCGAACTCATAACGGACGCCGAGACCCCACGTCAATCCCTGTTCACTGTCTTCCAGAAACAACGATTTGTATCCGATGCGGCCGTAAATCAGCCTGTTGAAATTTCCCTCCAGCCCCATTCCAAGATACTCCGCATTATCGTTGGGATGCGTCGCATCCACAACGCTCGTAAGGGTCACACCCTCCTCCTGGACAACGTCCATTGCAATGCCTACCCGAAAACTCAGCGGAAGGCTATATTCTCCCACCCGGTACTGTGACGGGATGTTTTCTGCACCTCCTGTGACTGCGGGGTCGGGATCTCTGTTGAAATACAGGTCGCTCCCCTCCAGCCGCAACGTCGTTCCGAAATTCGTCATGGAAGCACCGATCTTCATGTCGTTGAACGGCGTAATGAAGAGCGTTCCCACATCTAGCGCAAACCCGCTGGCCGATTCATTCCAGATTTGTTCCCGTATGTATTTTCCGGTGATGCCGAAAGAGAACCTGTCGGTCAGACTTGCGGCATACGAAACGCCGACCGCCATAGAGCCAGCGTCAAACCGGCGGCCGTCGCCGGCCTCGTCGCGCAACGTTCGTACGATGTCTTCCGGCACAGAGAATGAGGTCACGCTCAACGCGAACGCTCCTGCATCGCCGACGTGCAGTGCGACTGCAGCTACATTGAAATCGATGTCCGCGATCCAATTTGCATGGTTGAATGTCGCCGCTCCGGATGTTGCGATGCGCGAAATACTTGCCGGGTTCCAATACACGCCGTACAGGTCTCCGTCCAGCGCAACGCCCGCTCCGCCGAGTGCAAGCGACCTTGGCCCGGCGCCTATCTTGAGAAATCCCGCCGCCGTTGTTCCGACCTTTGTCGTGCTTGGCGCGATACTCGTGAACTACAAACCCGGTCTCACAGAGTCGCTCCTGTCCGGCGAGCCGCTGAAAAAGGGGACATACGCCTTCTTCCTCGTTGAATGGGGAGACAATACAACCGTCGTTACCACAGTCGGAGACGTCAGCGTTTCACCCGACAACTACCGTCTGGACCAGAATTATCCCAATCCGTTCAACCCAACCACGATCATTCCGTTTTATCTGCCCGTTCGGAATTCCGTGTCGCTCAGGATCTACGACATGCTGGGACGGGAAGTCCGGACCTTGGTCAGCGGACAGCAGTTCGAACCGGGCAATCAGAAGGTCGAATGGAATGGACGCGACAATGACGGTCGAGCAGTCGCATCGGGTTCGTATATCTACAGGATCGATGCCGGAACGTTTTCTTCCTCCCGGAGGATGGTGCTGATCAAGTAAGAACTGTCATGCTTCCGGATTTTGCGAAGGGGCGCCTGCGGGCGCCCTTTTCTTTGTCGCCCGCGTCACACGTCGTATTGCACCTCCCCCCACTTATGTCTATTTTACAATAGTTCATACTCTGCCACGGTACACTCCCCCACCCCCCGCCACGTCCGTCGCAGCTGTTCTTCCACCGAGAATTGTCGTCACAACTACATGAAAACATTCGTTCTTGCCATATTGGCCATACTGTCCATGCTCACAGAATTGAGCCTCGCGCAGGGTAAATGGTCGCTGAAAGAAACCGAACAACTCCCCTTTGAGCCTTCCATGAGGTGGGGGACTGCGCGTTTTTCTCCCGACGGCTCAAAGCTCTACCTGACATCTCAATCGTACAATGGTATCTGGGAATACACGTTCGAGACGCGGGTGACGAGAAAAATAACGGCCGACCCTGGATCTGGATACGCGTTTGCGCTCAGCGCAGACGGAACAACGCTCTCCTATCGCCGTTCGATAGACGGAAACCATCCCCGCGATCGCAAACAGGAGATCCTCTCAGTTGACCTCCGGACGGGTGTGACCCGAAAACTCGGCTCTGCACGCACGCTTTCCGCTCCGACGTTCCAGGATTCGCGGACCGTTTTCCTTGAAGGAAGCACCTTGAGGAATGCACCGCCCAAGAATGCTGAAGTCGCACTACTCGGGATCGATAACCAGAAGATTGCACTTCTTGTCGGCGGCGAACGGAAAACGCTCGACCCGTTTGAGAACGGCAGCTATATCTGGCCTGCGCTTTCGCCAGACGGGAAGCGACTCGTGGCGTACGACATGGATCGGGGGGCATTCGTCTGCGAAATTCATGGGAGCGCAATTGTGCGGCTCGGGCGGGCAGACAGACCTGTGTGGACGCGAGACGGTGACTGGCTGGTCTTTTTTAAGGAAGAGAATGACGGACACGAGATTACCGGGTCCGATCTCTATGCAATCCATGGTGACGGGACCGAAAGGACCCGCCTGACATTTACCCCCGACCGCATCGAGCTCGATCCCTTCTGTTCTCCCGTCGATGACCGGATCGTCTGCCGGACCCTCGACGGGAAGATACTCGTCTTTACGTACGAGGTGCACCCGTGAGGATTCGCCTTGTTTTCATTGGTTGCCTCCTCACTACGTTGCTTTCCCCTGCAGTCGCCCAGCTTTCAGGCGTAAAGATCTGCATCGACCCCGGACATGGCGGATTCGAATCGGACGACAGGCACATCATTCCCGACCCCGGAGTCGACTTTTGGGAATCGGAGAGCAATTTTCGGAAGGCACTTCATCTCAAAGCCCTGCTGGAGACTCGGGGTGCGATCGTCTTGCTGACCCGGAATACGAACAGCGACCCCGGCGATGTAGGCGACCCCAGTCTGTCGGCACGAGTCGCATTGGCGAATTCCAACAATGTCGATTGGTTTCACTCTATTCACTCCAACGCGACGGGCCTTCCGTTAGGACAGAACGTGTCGACCAACAATACGCTGATGCTCGTTCGTGAACAGATCGTTGAAGGGGGAGATCCCATCTACGGTCCCGGAACTGGATCGCCCGAGTGGCCCCAAGCGTGGGAAATGTCTGCGAACCACATGGGACCGAACATCCGGGTGCAAAATCGGACTACGGACAACCGAACGCGCCTCGACTGGACGTTCTACGGCGGGAGCAACGGAGGCTATACGCTTGGTGTTCTGCGGGGGCTTTTAATGCCGGGTGAACTTTCGGAGGGATCCTTCCACGATTTCTATCCGGAAACCCGTCGGCTGATGAACAATGACTACCGTAAAGGAGAAGCATACGCCCTGACGCGCAGCTTCCAGCGATACTTCGGCACTCCGGCTGACGCCGTCGGGATCGTGTGCGGAATCGTCATGGACGGCGAAACCGGCCGGCCGAAAAATGGCGTCATCGTACGGCTCCTCCCCGAAAACCGCGTGTACTCCGGGGACAATTACTACAACGGATTTTTCCTGTTTGATTCCCTCAGTCCCGGTCCCCGGTGGCTTCGGTTTGAGAACCCGGGCTATGTTCCGGACTCCGTATTGATTACGATCGCGGCCGATTCCACGGTGTTCGCCGACCGGACATTGGCCTCATACATCGCACCCTACGTGGCCAATTCGAGTCCCAAATCAACCGACACTGCGTTTTCTGTGAAGAGCGTGCTCGGTGTGCAATTCTCCAGGGCCATGGACACTGCCTCAGTTCATCGGGCATTTCACCTTTCTCCTTCAGCACCCGGATATTTCTACTGGGGGAACGACCGGACCATCTACTACGACCCCATTGATTGGCTGGAGTACTCCACGATCTATGTTTTGACGATCGACTCGACGGCGACATCGGTAGGCGGCGTAGCCCTCGATGCGGCCAACGTCGGATCGCCGAACTCCTTCAGTATTCAGTTCCGCACCGCAAGCGCCCCTACGAACGTGGAAAGTGCGTGGCAAGCAACTCCAACAACGTTCGTCTTATATCAGAACTTTCCTAATCCTTTTAACCCGGCGACAGAGATCCGGTATGCACTCCCAACTGCCTCCCATGTGCGACTTACCATCACAGATTTTCTGGGCCGTGAGGTCGCGCGACTCGTGGACGAAGTCCGGACAGCCGGATTCCACAATGCTTCCTTCAACGCCGCCGCACTCCCCTCCGGCTTCTATTTCGCGCGGCTGACTGCGGGTTCCTTCCACAACACAGTCAAAATGGTGCTTCTAAAATAGCGTCGTAACGTTTATCTGCGGCTCCCTTCCCCCCTTCTCCAACCGCAATCAAAGTCGCGGAAGAGAAGCATCCCCGTCTCCAGAAATCGAAGACGGGGATGCTTTTGCCGCGATCACTTCATCAATTAGCGCGTGGCCACACATTTCTTTCTGATACAAGTTGACTCAGAAATACGCTGCAACGCCGGCCATGACCCGGGCGCTCCTTGACGGATTCCCTTCCCTGTCCCTTAACCAGGAATGCTCATAATTGAACTTCACGACCGCGTCGCGCACCGGACGAAGATTGAGACCCACCGTCAAACGGTCGGTGTCGTCCCCCGCGCGCATTGCGTCACGATCCAGTCCTTCCCATCGAATGGAAGCGGTAAGGATCGAACGCGGCCATCGAACGAACCAGCTTTCTCCAAACGGAACGTCCGCCTGAATCGAATAGCCTCGTTGGCGCGATGCCATGATACCCTCAAGGCTTGCCGGTATGCCCACGCGCGCGTCGGCGGCCTCAACCGCGATCACTCCCCCCGCAAACTCCGTCTGCGCGTCGAAAGCCAATATCGTCACGGTGCGCCGGGCGTCGACGGGCAATCCGTCGGCCTCGAATCGATTATACGCTCCGGTGTAGAACGAAAGTCCAAGGTCCGATCCCTCCAACGGACTCACGGCAAACCGCCCGGTGAATGAAGGCTCACCGTTGTTGTCCTCCTCGAACGTCGCATTCCTGCCGGCCGGAATGAACGTCTCGCCGCCCGCTTCGAGAATGCCCTGGGAGAGACCGTTCACGGCGTAGACCTCGTACGAAAACCGTATCGATTCCACAGGATAAATTGTCCCCCAGAGTCCGGCCCCCGTTTCGGAGAACGTCGAGGGTATCACGTCCGTCGATACGAGGGGTCGCTCAACGAGCTCCAACAAAGGACTGTCATGGGCAAGGTTCACCCTGCCAAGAGGCACCAGAACAACGCCCGCTCTCAGGACGGCCGCATCGTGCAATTCGAGGTCGAGAAATCCGTATTCCAGCTTGATCTCCTCGCCGCCATGTTCGAATTCGATCTCCGACGCCACCACGATACCATCCGCCAGAGTTGAGTATGTAAAGAGATTGAATCGCCGCGCTTCAAACGACCAGCCTTCGGAAATTCCGTTCGATCGCGTGAATCGCCCTGTCAGATCCATATAACCGCCAATCGCAGTCCTCCCGCCAAGCCTCGTCATGAACGGCTTGTCGTATACTCCACCGGGCACGATCGACCCGGGTTTCGGAGGCAGCGTTTCCTGGGCGAATACGTTTTGCGTCCCTGGTCCCAATACAAGGAAGATGGCTAGAGCGAATTCGGCAAAGGACGAGTTGCGTTCCCGATGTTGCATATCTATCGATTGTTCGAGGAGGGTTATCTCAGATCGATGATAAACTCCGACTCTGTTGCCCGAACCGGAAACGTCCGCAGTGGCCGGTCAGCGGGGCCACGGAGGACGCTGCCGTCGGCGTCATATGCCGAACCGTGGCACGGACATCTGAATTGCGGTCCTTCCACCCGAACAGTGCATCCGAGGTGAGCGCATTCGAGGGAGATCGCGCTGTATGAATCGACAGAGGTCCGCCGGACGAGGATGATCTTGCCCGTTTCTTCCACATCGACCCTGATCGCACCGCCGACCGCGTCAAGTTCTGCGACCGGCTTGCGAACGCGGATCGATGATTCAGTTTCCAGCCCATAGATCAGCGGAATCCCGGGAGCGCATCCGGAGAGTATGGTAGCCGCCGCTCCCGCTCCGGTCGACAAAAAGTCGCGCCTGTTCACAGCGAACCCAGAAAGTCGAGCAACGCTTGCCGATCTGAAGTAGTACGAAGAAAGAACCGCGTCCTGGCGCTGTCTGCTTCACCTTTGTGAAACTGAATCGCCTGCGTAAGGTCCGAGGCCCGACCGTCGTGCAAGTACGATGGGTTTCCGCCGAGAAATTCTCCGACCAACCTCAGGCCCCACAGTGGAGCGGTTCTCCATTCGGTCCCGGTTGCCGAACCTTCATTGAGATTGTCCGCAAGGTCGGGTCCCATATCATGCAGCAACAGGTCGGAATACAAGACCACATTCTTTCCCGCGAGGGCCCCGACCGGGTTCGGTCCGGTTCGCATTGAAGGAACGTGACACGAGGCGCAGCCCACCTCGTTGAAGACCGTTTCGCCGCGGAGGACGGAGGAAGTCCTTTCTCCGCGCGCCGGAGGTGCCAGCGTCCGCACATAGAAGACAACATCCTGCACGACAGAAGCCGGAAGTTCCGGGTCTGCCGCATCGTCCCGCACGACTCCACCTGATTGCGGATGTCCATTCTCTATGGGCAGGAAATCTGTCGTGATGCCTATGTCCTGATGATACGCGTTCACGACCTGTTGAAGAAGAAAGGCAACTCCGGCTTTCCGGCCGAACCGGCCAAGATGCCCAGTTCCACCGCCGACATAATCTGGTGCCGCGACTCTGTTCGCTTTTCCGGAGATTCCGTCACCATCCAGGTCCAATGGGTCTTCATACTTCAGGATTTCGGAGTCCTGAATCGCTTCAATCAAACCGATGCCAAAAATGGGAGGACCGGTCCTCGGGGACTCGGCAACGCCCGCCGGAAGTACTTCCGGCTGAACGCCGGGAATACTGTGGTCCTGAAGTTGCGGCCCCCCTTCCGACAGAATGGGATCGGTGATCGGACCGGCAGTCCGGCCGAAGCGAATAAGAATGGTCCGTGGATTCCCGCGACCGTCGCCCGCATGACAACGTTCGCACGACGGCTGGTTAAAGATGGGACCGAGGCCTTCGACGGTTCCGAAAAGATGCGAAAACGCCTCATCGCCCCGGGCAAAAGCCGCGAGTTGGTCGGTCGACAAGCCCTCGAGCGGCGCGTCGAACACATCTCCGGCCGGCGTTGGCGCAGTCAACAAAGCGTCGCACCCGATCACCACGGCCAACAAGACCAGGGCGCCTGCAAAAGGAATCAGGAGAGAACGGTGTGATATGATCATACCAGTCCTCCCAGACGCATAAGGGTCGCCGTCAACCAACAGACAATGAATGCCAGCCCGAGAGGAAGAACCGCAGCCACAGTCGTCCACTTCGCGCTGCCTGTCTCTCTATAAATGGTGTAAAGCGTCGTCGAACACGGATTGTGGAGCAGACTGAACAGCATCAAGTTGATGCCGGTCAAAAGTGTCCAACCTCCGGAATGCAGGATGTTCGCCGTTGCGATCTCAGAATCCAGTTCGAACATCACGCCGGTCCCGCTCCCGAGCCCTGACATTCCCACCACCTGAACGGTCAACATCAACACTGTGGGAATGACGATCTCATTCGCCGGAATCGCGATGATATAGGCCAGCAGGATCACCCCGTTCAAACCGACCGCGAGGCCGAAGGGATCTGACCAACGGACAAAATGCTCGGCGAGGCTCATTCCCCCCACGGTTACGTTGGAAACGAGCCAGATCACAGCCCCGGCAGGAACCGCCCAAATAACTGCCCGCCACAGCACAATCACGGTTCTGTCAATCACGGACGTGTACAGAGTCTTCCAGATCTGCGGAGGTCGGTATGGAGGGAGTTCGAGGCTGAATGTCGAAGGCTCGCCCTTCAGAACCGTACGGGACAATCCCCACGACACGACGAAAGTGAAAACGATGCCGATCAGGACGACCGTCACTACGGCAAGTGACGAGACGAGACTGGACAAATGCACCGGTGCGAGAGCGCCGATGAAGATCGTGGCTATGAGGATCATCGTCGGCCAGCGTCCGTTACAGATGGCAAAATTGTTTGTCAAAATCGCTATAAGCCGTTCGCGCGGACTGTCGATGATGCGTGTCGACACCATGGCCGCAGCGTTGCAGCCATATCCCATGGCCATCGTCAGGGCCTGTTTGCCGTGCGCCCCCGCCTTCCGGAAAAGTCCGTCGAGGTTGAACGCCACGCGCGGCAGGTATCCGAAATCTTCAAGTAGTGTAAACAGCGGAAAAAAAATCGCCATCGGCGGAAGCATAACGCTGACAACCCACGCCATTGCCAGATACATGCCGTCGAATACGAAGCCGTTCAACCACCAGGGAGCGCCCCATGCCTCTGCCGTGGCTTTGAACCATGGATGGGCGGTGTCCACGAGTATCGATGCAAGTACGGCGGATGGCATATTCGCCCCGGCTATCGTGATCCAAAAGACCACTGCAAGCATCAGAAACATCAGCGGGAATCCGAACACGCGGCTTGTTAGCAATCGATCGAGCGTCCGGTCGAAGTTGAACCTTCCCTCGCCCGCAGGCGTCTGCACCGCGCGTCCCGAGATCCTTTCCGCTTCCCGGTACAGCGCGGCCAGCGCATCGTCGTGCAGCCGTTCCCCCGCATCCCATCGCATTGATGCCGCTTGGTGGAGCAATTCTTCACGTTGTTTCGACATAGGTTCCTTCCTGTTGATTCTCCAAAGTGCGCGTACGGTTCACGATCGCCGCTAATTCGCCCGTTCGGACCGCCTCGATCATCCTTTGATCTCCTTCAAGCAGCCGGAGTGCAACCCATCGCGCGTTTGGCAGTTCAGGAAATTCCCCGCTCACCTTTGCCGCTAATTCTTCCACCACGCGAAGACGGCTGGACGAAAGAGGAAATCGCTTCGGTTTACAGACAAATGCTCCCGTCGCCACGTCGTCGATGGCGCGGAGCAGTTGGTTCATGCCCAGCTGCGTCCGAGCCGCCGTCAGCACCACAGGAACGCCAAGGTCACGCGCCAAACTTCGCACATCGACACGAATACCGTGGCGCTCGGCTTCGTCCACGAGGTTCACACAAATGACCGCCCTTTCCGTGATCTCCAGGACCTGAAGCACGAGGTTCAAATTGCGCTCCAGCCGAGTAGCGTCAGCTACAACAACGGTCACATCCGGCTGGCCGAAGAGAATGAAGTCGCGCGCGACCTCTTCATCTGAGCTCGTGGACAGCAGTGAATACGTGCCGGGAAGGTCGACGAGCTTGTATCTCCGGCCGCTGTACGAGAACGACCCTTCAGCGCGCACGACCGTCTTGCCCGGCCAGTTTCCAGTATGCTGTCGAAGCCCGGTCAAGGCGTTGAAAACGGTGCTTTTCCCGGTGTTCGGATTTCCAGCCAGCGCCACCACATGATCAACGCCGGAAAGGTCGAGTCCGTGGCGGACAAGCTCGGCATTGGGGTTGACCGGACACGTCTCACATTGTTCAGGTATTGCGCGTGTCATGATCGTTTTCCCATGTCGTCTTCGAGAATGATGTGCATCGCCTGCTGTTGCCGCAACGCGACAAGGCCGCCGCGAATGCGGTACGCAACCGGATCGCCCCCCGGATTCGCAAGCTCCGCCGCGACCGTTGTTCCGGGGACGAAGCCAAGGTCGAGCAGTCTCCGGCGCTGCAAGCCGCGGCAAGTTTCCGCGATCGAACGGACACGCGCCCTCCTGCCGATCGGTAACCGGTCGAGCGTCCGTTCTTCGGCCACTGCAGCTTTCGCCGGAACGAAAACCACGGTCACATTCGCCGCCGCGGGATACGTCAGACGAACGCTCGTGCCGGCAACTGCGACGGAAACGCTCTTATCGTCACGTTCCACGACCTTCACACGGACGCCGGGATGGAACCCGCATGCGACAAGCTCGCTGTAGACCGCCTGCGGTTCGTCCTCGACATGAACGACCATCAGCGTGCTGCCGGGAGAGGCGGTTTGAAGCGAAATGCCGCGCGGTTCCGGCATTGCCCCGATCACGGGCGGAATGGGGTCGCCGTGGGGGTCGTAGAGCGGCTGGCCGAGGCGCTTTGCGAGGGCATCGACTTCCTGTGTCGAAAGCTGATGTTCCCGCCGTTCAGCCTCTGCATGCCACCGGCGCTCGTCCACGCCCGTTTCATCCGCAAGGTATCGCTCCCACAGGCGGTGGGACCTTATGATCCGGAGCGCTTCCGCAGCTCCGGCAGCTGTCAATTGCAGCCGCCCTTCGGCAACCTCCACAAGCCGCTGTTCAATGAGCCGTTGGAGCACTGTGGCTGCCTCGTCCATCGTGATTGCAACGGCGCCAGCAAGGCTCTCACTCGTCACCGGAGCTTTTCGTTCCTGGCTGTGATACAGATGCTTTAGAGCGTCTTCCAGCGTGGTTTGGCTGCGTCGGAACTTCCGCTTTTTCCGCATTCGCACGGCTGCGGCGAACACGACGATCGACGCGGCAACGAGGGCGAGAACAATTGGAATCATGGTCATATCTCACATCTCCCGTCTCACCTTCCCGACATACACATGGCGGGCGAGTTTTGAGCTCACGAACTGTTCGCGGCCGTTTACGGCAACCCTGAGCGAGCCGTCGAACTCGACGCGTTCTTTTACCTTCATGCGCGATCCCAGCACGATCCCCAGTCGGGCGGCATATTTCAGGATCTCCGGACTCTCATCGCTGACACGGCTCACTATTCCGGACACGCCAGGGGTCAATGCTGCGAGCGGTGTGTGCTTGTCCTCGGCCAAACGACCTTCTGCCGTCGGGATCGCGTGTCCATGAGGGTCGCGGCTGGGGTATCCGAGGATCTGGTCGATGCGTTGTTCCAGCCGCTCTGATGTCATGTGCTCGAGGCGCTCGGCCTCTTCGTCGATCTCGTCCCAATCGTACTTCAGCACTTCTACCAGAAAGAGCTCCCACAACCGGTGTCGCCGGATTATGCGCAGTGCTTTCTTCCTTCCTTCCACCGTCAATTGAACGCCCTTGTACGGCGTGTGCTTGACATGGCCTTCTTCGGCCAGTTTTCGAATCATCTCCGATACTGATGCCGCGGAGATCTGGAGTCTATGGGAGAGGGATGTCGTCGTGACCCGGCCTTCTTCTTCCTGAATCTTGAAGATGTTCTTGAGGTAGTTCTCTATGTTTTCGCTGGCCATGGTAATCCCCGGAAAAGGTCAGGTGAATTTGAGGGAAAGCGATGACAGTATTGTGGGATTCGTTAATTTGAATTTAGGTATACCTAATTTAGAGAACGGACGATTCAATGTCAAGCGGAAAGTTCTGTTTCAACCTGTCTCAAAGACTGCTCTGCAGAAGAGAATGAGCCACAAAAATGCACAGAACGCACATAAGAATGATTCTGTGACTTTTGTGCCTTTTGTGGCAAATATTTTTGAGATAGCCCCTAAACTCCTCCCCAAAAACACAAAAGCCACAAAATGTTTTGCGCATTTTGCGACTTTTTGCGGCTAATATATTTGGCAATTGCACTTCAAGAACGTGTGTTCAATTCCCTTTCCTCACGAACACCGAATCGGGAATACCCGCATTGACCTTATGGTCACGATAGACAAACGACACGGATCCCGAACGGAGCGCACGCTGCAATTCCGTCATTTGCGGGGCCGGATTCGGCGCCCCGTCCGGAAGCTTGAAGATCTCCTCTGATTGAGGTCCGGATATCCCGAATATCACCACGAGCTGCGTCGGCAGCCAATATCGTCCTTCGATGAGCCCGTACGTGAAATCCAGGGCCACCGTCCGCCCTTCATACGGCATCGACTCGATCCGGGCAAGCGTCCAGGTTGTCGGATTCACCCACACGAACATTTGCCGCAACCTCACCTTGGGGTCGCGCGCAGCGAGCTGAAGCTTTATCAGCTTCCTTCCCCACGTGGTGTCCTCGCCGAGGTTTGTTGCGTCATACTTCTTGCGCAGCTCTTCCGGATTGGGTGACATGCCGTCCCGCGGCACGACCGTGAACGACCGCGACGAAAAATGAAGCTTGTCCGGCCGCTTGAAATACATTTCTGTCGACGTTTTCGGGACTTTCACTCCCTCCATGCTCACGGTACCTTCGATCGTCACCGCCAGGTCTTGAATGCTCTCAAAGGTTCGTTCCAGATTCTTCAGGACTTCTTCCCCCGAGAGTCTCCTTTCCTGGGGCAGTGCCGTCAGCACACATATCAGGATGGTGAGGATCATGTCTGCGAAGCGGGGGTTCGAGCCGTAATGTATCTTGTGTAGAGATACATGAACACAGTGGCTGCAACACCGATTCCAAACAGAATGTACCAGATCACGTCCGGTGTTCCGGCCTCACGCGCGTACTTCGTATAGAGCCATCCGCCGAACGTTCCTCCCACACCCCACGCGATCGCGATCGGCAGAAATGCATATCCCTGGAACAATCCCTGCTGACCCGGCGGCGCAACATCCGAAATGTACTCGTAATACCTCGGCGCCTGCGTCATCTCACCGATCGCAAACGAAAAGATCGTCGCAGTCAACGTCCAGATGTTCGGGAACAGCGCTACGATCAGCCACGATGCGGTTGACAGGGCGAATCCGGTCACCATCGCCGCTCCGGGTGACAAATGCTTTGTCGCACGATTGACGACGAGTTGGAGGATGATGATCGACCATGCACCCGCCGATTGAATGATCTCGAATGGGGCATCCGGCCAATTGTCGGCCACAAAGAACGGCACGACAATGAAGATCTGCCAGAACATGATCCAATACAACGAAAAGATGAGCAGAAAGAGGATGAACCGGAAATTCCCCAGCACCATCACCAGGTTCATCAGCTTCTTTCCGAGCGATTCCGTGTCCTCTTTTCCAGCCGCCTTCACCTCTTTATAGAAGAAGAAATTGACAACTAGCATGAGCAGGCAGCTGACCGCCGATACGACGTACACGAATTCAATGCCGTAGGTGTCGCGCACCATGTAGGCAATGGCTGGACCCGCCGCTGCGCCGATATTCACCAGCCAGTAATAGACTGCGTAGCCGAAGGATTTCGTCTCCGGCGTCGTTGTGACGGACACGGTCCCGAGAACCGACGGCTTGATGAACGACCCACCCATGGCTGTAAAAATGAGGATGACCGTCAGCACCCAGAACAGCGGAAGACCCTCATAGACTCCCCGAAAGGTCTCCATCCCGGTCGACCCGATGAGAAAGTAGCCAACGGCCAGCATGAAGAACGCAATTGAGAATGCCTTTCGAAAGCCGAACTTATCGGCCAGTGTTCCGCCGACGATCGGAAGGGCGTAGATGAGCCCGCCGAATATGGAAGAGAGCTGTCCCGCTTCGATCTCCGTGAACTTCAACTGGTTCCGCAGGAAAATGCTGAGCACCGTCGCCTGTCCGTAATACGCGAGGCGTTCGAACAGCTCCATGCCGTTCGCAACCCAGAAAGTCGGATGATATCCTTGACGGAATGAACGAACGCGTTCAGAAATCGACATGAGGTCCCTTTATGAAAGAATGTCTTTACGGGTGAACACAAACCATGTTCCCGTCACGGCGGCGCATGAATACACGGCAAGGTTCGTCAGAGAAAGCACGATCTCGCTCCACGGAATCGGGTCCAGGAACGCCTTCTGCCAGACGATGAGATGATACGTGAAGAGATACGTTCGCGAGGTGTTGAACGCTTCGACAGGCAGGACGGTGATGATCGTCAGGACGATCACAATGCCCATCGTGGCCACGATCGGCCCGATGGCATTCTCAACGAACGAAGACGTGAAGAACGCGATCGACGCGATCGTCATCATCGGAGCGACCGCGAGAATATACGCCAGAATGAACCTCCACGCAACGTCAGCTTCAGGAAGAACGAGAATACCCCTCGAAAAAATCAGGAGGTCTCCCGTGCCCAGGAGAACGATGGCCAGTCCGACACTCACGACGCCAAGGAATGCGACGAAGAGAACGACATACAGAACGGTCGTCATATACTTGGCGACGAGGATGCGCGTGCGCGAGACCGGTCTGATCAGGATCAAACGATACGTTCCGGCCGTCGCTTCACCCGCAAGCATGTCTCCGGCGACGAAGGTGATCAGCAACGGCACATGAATCCACAGCACATTCATCACCTGATATGAGACGAACCAGCCGTTGAAGAGATTGCCAAGGACGAGGAAATCGGCTGCGAGATTTCTGGTCGCCGCCCGCAGGAACCTTCCCCCTTCCACCTTGAACGCCCACTCCACGATGGGAATGACGAGAAGCACGATCAGGAAACCGAGATAGGTGCGTTTCTTCAGGAAAGTCTTGACGATCTCCGACCATACAAGGCGTCCCATGGTCACCTCACCTGAGCCGATTCGGTGATCGACAGGAAAAATTCTTCGAGCGATCTGCGCGGTTCGACCGACGTGACCTCCACGCGGGCATTCACCAGCCGGCGCAACAATTCCGGCACATATCCGGCGTTCATCGTTACGCGAAACGCACCATCCTGTTCGACGACCTTCTCGACGAATCCCCGTGCTTTTTTGCATACAGCGAGGAACGATCGCTTCGGCGAAGCGCGAAAGGAGACCACGGTCTCGGTCCCATGCAACAATTCCTCGACGCCCCCTTGCACCACCAATTCGCCATTGCTGATCACGGCCATGCGGTTCGCGACCTGTTCCACTTCATGAAGCAAGTGAGAGGAGAGAATGATCGTCTTCTGATGATCCTTTGCCAGTGTGCGAATGAGCTCGCGTACTTCCTTCATCCCCTGTGGATCGAGTCCATTCGTGGGCTCATCCAACACCACAAGGTCCGGGTCGGACAATAAAGCCTGAGCAATCCCCAGCCGTTGCTTCATGCCATGGGAATACGTCTTGACCGTGTCTCTACCCCGTTCTCCAAGTCCCACCATATGCAAAACCTCCCCGATGCGCGAGGGCGTCACGCCGCCAGTCAACGCCCCGACGAGCTCGAGATTGCGGATGGCGCTGAGATACAGATAGAAATCAGGCTTTTCCACGATGCCGCCGACGCGCCGCAGCGCTAAGCCGCGGTGTGAACGGAGTGAATGGCCGAAGATCGTGATTTCCCCCTCCGTCGGACGGACGAGCGATAGGATCATCCGAATGGATGTGCTCTTTCCGGCGCCGTTAGGACCGAGAAATCCGAAGATATCCCCGCGACGCACTTCAAGGTTTACGTGTCTCACCGCCCACCTGGCCTTGTAGCGCTTCCCCAGATCCCGGGTCGATAATATGACTTCAGCAGCCATGGTCGTGTTTGAAATAGAATGGTTCAACAGGCCTCGCTTTGGAGTAAGCTTGGCCGTGGGCAGGCGAAACCCGGTGGGTTATGAAAAAAGCCCGAAGGGCTTCGTCTTTGTTTAGAACCGGAGGATTTATCCTCCGAACCGCGCATTTCAAACCCGTGTCGTCCGGAATATAAATTCAAAGATTGAACTGCCATGGTTGACTTTTTTGCGGGGCGGCAATCTTTTTCCCGCAACCTGCTAATCGCTTATGAAAGTAGATGAATGAGCATGTGAATGGGTGCGTGCGGGGGCGATCAAAGAGCTATCGAGGCAGATTGCTTCGGGGTCACTTCGCGACCCCTCGCAATGACAGGTGCAAGAGGAGAGCCGCCTCCCCTCCGATAGATACCATCCCGCATTCCCATTCCACCATTCCATTATTCCACCATTCCATTATTCCAACATTCCATCCTGAGCTTTACCTCGTATCACTCCCCGGCACCTCCCAGTCATCCTCTCTTCTTCAAAGATTCCAAAATCGCCTCCAAGGCTTCATCAGGAATCGCTTTGATGTCCTCCAGTAAGTCAGACGGAAGAGCGACGAGTGACTGCGCATTGCGTTCCGCCTGAGCAGCTGTGCGGATCCCGGGAATGATCGTCGCAACGCCAGGAACGGAGGCCGCATACGACAATGCCAACTCTGCCGGCGAGATCCCCAACGAACGTCCCCGTTCCCATATTTTCTTCAAAAGTTCGTTGACCGATTCGATGATGTCTGCAGACAAGCGGAAAGATCTGTGATCATTTGGCGGAAATGTGGTCGATCGATCGAATGTTCCCGCAAGCAACCCGAACTGCAGCGGCATCCGCACAATGATGCCGTAACCTGCTGCTGCTCGGGAAATCACCGATAGCCCTCTCCTATTGAGAATATTCAGCACGATCTGAAATCCGCTTCCCAGTGACCGGTCCACCAGGAAATCGGCCTCCGGTCCCGGGGCGAACGTGCTCAACGACAAGCCCCACGCGCGGACCTTTCCCTCTTGCTGGAGTTGCTCCATCGCCGCAATGCATTCGCCCTGGTCCAAATGGGTGAGACGCGCCGTGTGGAGCTGATACAAGTCGATCGCCTCCCGCTGCAACCTGCGAAGGCTCTTTGTGCACGCCTCGACTATATACGCCTTCGAATAGTTGGAGGAAGGCGAACCGTCGGGGCCGATGCAATTCCCGACCTTTGTGGCAATGACGACGCGTGGATTGTTCCCGAAGACCGAACCAATCAGGTCTTCCGAACGACCCAACCCGTAGAAATCCGCCGTATCATAGAACGTGATGCCGACGTCGAATGCCCGTTTCAGTGCACGGACGGATTCGGCGTCATCGCTCGGTCCCCAGCCGATCGGCGTGGACCCCGCCATAACAGGTCCGCCGATGGCCCACGCGCCAAAACCGACGGCACTGACAGTCAAACCTGTCTTCCCAAACGATCGGTATTCCATGGTTGTCCGGTGGAGTCTCGCAGGTGCGGCAATTTCTACACACGGTTCCTACGATTGCGAATCGGCATCTTGCTTCCCTATGTAGTCCCCATTACTTTAGTTGTTCCAGCACATTGAATCGTCCGGAGGATCATATGAATCGAAACTTCGTCCTCATCGTCTGTGTCACGCTGCTGGCAGGTTGCAGCAGTTCGAAACCGACGGAGGAACAGCTGAACAATGCCGACTACGGTCTCTATCCTGAAAACTACGTCGACATAGCTAAGGCATGGTTAACCGACCAGTATTCAAGCCTTTCGGCCTCCGGCGTTCGCGACCTAAGTATCGCCAAGCCGGTAAAAGGGTATCAATCAGGAAGTCTGTTTGACAGCGGCGGTCCGGTGTTCGGCTACGAGACGGAATTAACCTACAGCGTCACCGCTTCAACCGGTCGTCGCATGGCGACAACGCGCTACCGCGTGCTCCTCCTCATCCGCGATGGAAAAGTGATCCGCTCCAAAGAAACGACGCAGTGAGGGAAATGCGCATGAAATACCGTTTCCTTCCCCAATCCAACTTGAAAGTGTCGTCGTTGATCTATGGATGCATGAACATCGGCGGACCATGGTCACCGAATCCGCCGGACCGTGCCACCGTCGATAACGCGCTTGCGTGTGTCCGAACGGCCGTCGAAGGAGGCATCAACGTCTTCGACCATGCGGACATCTACGGCGGCGGCAGGTCGGAAGAAGTGTTTTCCGCCGTCTGGTCCGAACTCGGCCTAAAACGGTCGGACGTGATCATTCAATCGAAGTGCGGCATCCGTCGCCCCGGAGAACCGAATGCAGCGTCGCCGCACAGGTTCGATTTCAGCTTCGACCACATTGTCTCGTCCGTCGACGGCATACTCCGCCGCTTGAAGACCGACCGTCTCGACATTCTGTTGCTCCATCGGCCGGACCCGCTCGCCGACCCCGATGAAGTGGCCAGAGCATTCGACCATTTGCGGTCGAATCGCATGGTCCATTATTTCGGTGTCAGCAATCACAACGCCGCCCAGATCGCATTGCTGCAACGTGCCGTGGGCGTTCCGCTCGTCGCAAACCAGCTGGAATTCAACCTCTTGCACTCTGATTTGATCGACGAAGGCGTGACGGTCAACGATGCCCGACAGCGCGCAACGTACCGGGCCGACGGCACTCTCGACTACTGCCGGTTGAACGGCATTTCCGTGCAGGCGTATTCCCCGGTGGCAAAAGGGAGATTGGCGTTACCGAAACGGGACGACGACGAACGCATTCGGTCGACGCGTCAGGCGGTCGAACATCTCGCGCATCACATGGGCGTTTCCGGCGAAGCGGTCCTTCTTGCCTGGATCCTTCGGCATCCCGCGAAGATTCTTCCGGTCATCGGGACCACCCGTCCGGACCGCATTACGGCATCACTCGACGCATTGAAGATCGAAATGACGCGGGAAGAATGGTACTCGCTCTACCTCGCCGGACGAGGGCGAGACCTTCCCTGAATCTAACTGCATACTGCAACTTGGAAGAAAGCCAGCAACCGATACTGTTGTGAAACAGAAAAATAAAAAAGACAAAGAGAAATCAAACAACAAAAAGAAAACGCCGTTCTCCCCAAGGAGCTTGACCCGCGCACTTTCGTTTTTCTTTTTTCCTTTTCTCCACTGGCACTATTTCGCCTCCCCGATTCCCCTCAGAAACTCCGCACTCTGTTCCGGGATCGCGGTGTTGATAAACATCCCGCTTCCCAACTCGAAGCCCGCCGAAATTGCGATCCTTGGAACGATCGACATGTACCAATGGAAGTAGTCTGTCTGGACCAAATGCGTAGGAAGCGAACGAATGAGCAGATTATAGTCGGGGTCGTTTAGTCCATGAAACAAGCGACCCAGGACGGACTTGAGGCATCGTGCTAGATCGCGCAGCTCGTCTTCGGTGCATGATTCGAACGAGGACATGTGCCGGAGCGGGTAGATCCACGTGTGGAAGGGTGAGAGCGCAGCATACGGTATGAACGAGAGGAAATGTTTCGTGGCAAAGATGATCCGGTCGCCGCTCGATCGCTCGTCCTTGACCGTGCGGCAGAACATGCATTCACCTGTTTCGTCAAAATAGCGCGTGGCGATCTCGAGCCGCATCCTCACCTGTGCAGGAACGACAGGCAGGCCGACGATCTGCGAATGCGGGTGCGGTTGTGACGTCCCGGCAGCAACACCGTGATTACGAAAGATCAGGATGGTCTCGACACGCCCGTCCTCCCGCACTTGAACATATCGTCGCTGGTACGCGCTCAGGACGTCGAAGATTTCTTCCTCACGAAGTAGGGGCAGTTGAGCGTCGTGACGCGGATGCTCCACCACGACGTCGTGATATCCCACCGCCTGCATCGACCGATGGATACCGCTCATCCTGCGCGAAAGCATGCCTTCGCGCACGAGTGCCGGAAACTTGTTCGCGACCACACGCGTACGCCAGCCCGCCTCATCGCCGATACGAAGCGATTCAGCACTCGTTTGTGATTCGTTTCCGGGGCAGAAGGGACACGATGGGTCGTGCAGCGGGAGCGCCGCACGTTTTTCGCGGCGGCTCACGAACGTTTCCGGCCGCCGGGCGCGCTCGGTGGCAATGATCACCCAGTCGCGTGTGATGATGTTCTGGCGAAGTTCCGGCATCCGACCACCTTGGGCAAGTACAACGGGTTCGAACTCCGCCTTCCGCTGCTGACCAACGCCTGCACGTGAACCAGTGTCGCGACCCCGGCGCGACTCGAACGCGCGACCTACAGCTTAGAAGGCTGTTGCTCTATCCAACTGAGCTACGGGGTCTTGAAATTGCCAAGCTCTGCAGGCGACGCGACCTACAGTCCCGTCCCGTTCGCCTCCGGCGAACGTGGACGGGATCCTCGTTCCGACAACGAACTTGCTTCGCAAGTTCGGTCGGAACGGGACTTAGAAGGCTGTTGCTCTTTCCAATGCCGCCATCTCCGCTAAATCATTGATGGCGGCATCCTCGTCACGTCCACGACTTGCTCCGCTGCGTCGGACGTGACGGGACTGAGCTACGGGGTCTTACAATTGCAAATTCTAAGATGTCAATGGTAAATGGAAACGGTCAATAATTGCAGCACTCACTGCCGACTATGAGGTTGGTCTCCTGGTTCCTGCACACTCCGTTCTTTTGGTCCCAGACGAACGGACCAGTTCCGCAGCTTGACGGCGGCCCGGTCGGTTCCTCCTCACACCCGAAGTGCAGTGAACCGACCGCTGCCAGCACGACAAGGAAGAGGATCACGTTCACCGTCTCACGTATTCTTCTCATATCAATTCCGTCCAGTTATGATCGTTCAGGCAACTTTTGGCCCTTGCGGACCGTCATTCAGGAATGTACACCGTAGGTTTCTCTGATGCGAATTCACAACAACGTATGCGCATCAGGAATCTTATGCAACCGCCAATTTCACCCGGTTCTGCACCGCGGCGAACACTTCGTCAACGGACGTCTCCAGCATGCACCGGAAGTGTCCTTCCGGGCATGATGCCCGACCGATATGGCTGCACGGACGGCACGAAAGGCCGGATCTTTCCAGAACCGTGGCTTCCGGGTTGGTCGGTGAGAATCCGAACTCCCGCACCGTCGAACCGAATATGGCAACCAACGGCTTTCGACGCGCGGCGGCGATGTGCATGAGTCCGGAGTCGTTGGTCACAATCGCCTCGACATATTCCATCGCGGCGGCATTTTCCAGAAGTGAAAGCTCCCCGGTTAGGTCGATCACACGTTCGGCATGTGTGCTTGCTGCGATCGATCTCGCGATCCCGCCGTTTACCGAACGGTCCGCCAGCCCTCCGAACAACACAACGGCGCCGGACGTCTCCCGGATCAGCCGGATCCCCAACTCCGCGTAGCGTTCCGGCGGCCAGCGTTTCGTTGCATGCCGCGCCGTCGGACAGAACCCATACACCTTTTCAAATCGGTGGAGTTTCAGCGCAACCATGCGTCCGTTGACACCGAAAAGGACCTCGTCGGGAATATGCAGCTCCAACCCTTTGCCGTCGTTCACGATTCCCCACCGTGCAACCGTCTCGAGATACCGGTCAGCAACGGGGACAATGGAGGTATAGAAATTCTTCTTGAACTTCACCAGCGCCGTCCGCTCGAGGACGCGTTTATCGACGGTCACGACATGCCGAACGTTCCGGACGCCCCTGAGGAACCTGCTGCGAAGACTGTTATGGATGTCGACGATGAGGTCGTAATGCTCTCCGGCGATCCGGTGCTTCAATCGGCGGAGACCTGCGAACCCTTCCGTCGCGTCAAACTCATACGTATAGTTCAGATTGTGATTGTGCCGCACAAGCTCCGCGTATTCGCGCCGGGTCGCAAAATCGATCTGTCCATGGGGGAATTTTAACCGTAATTGGCGGAGCAACGGCGATGCAAGCACAATGTCGCCAATGGAACTAAATCGGATCACCAGTGTTTTATGGATCGCTTCCATCAGGGTGAAAGTTACGACTCCTTCTCAGGAGCCGCAACCGATGAGTGGCGAAGTTCATTGCTTTTTCGTCCGCGGGCCACTATACTACCGGAACGCACGACGATTCGGTGAAAACAGTCAATGGCCTTCCATCAATCAACAGCGGCGCGTCCAACGACCCTCGGAGAACTCAAACGCTCGGGATATAAGGTCCTTCCCGTCAAGGAGGAGATCCGGAAAAATCTCACGGGGATCCTGCGTTCGAATACGCCACTCTTTCCCGGCATTATCGGATACGAGAAGAGCGTCATTCCGGACCTCGTCAACGCGCTCCTCGCGCGTCACGATATTCTGCTCCTCGGACTTCGCGGCCAAGCCAAGTCGCGAATCCTGCGACAGCTCCCGACACTTCTGGACGAGTTCATCCCGGTGATCAAAGGGAGTGAACTGAACGACAACCCTTTTCACCCGGTGAGCAGACACGCCGTCGACGCGGTTCGCACCGGCGGAGACGACACGGAAATCGAATGGATCCACCGCGACCAACGATTCTCGGAAAAGCTGGCTACACCCGACGTTACGATCGCAGACCTTATCGGCGACATCGATCCCATCAAGGCGGCCACCCAAAGGCTCCATTACGCTCACGAAGGTGCGATCCATTTCGGCATTATCCCGCGCACCAACCGTGGCATCTTCGCCATCAATGAACTCCCCGACCTGCAACCCCGAATCCAGGTCGGCCTCTTTAATATTATGGAAGAGAAGGACATTCAGATACGCGGGTTCAACATCCGGCTTCCTCTGGACATTCTCCTTGTGTTCACCGCGAACCCGGAGGATTACACCAACCGAGGAAATCTCATCACACCGCTCAAGGATCGCATCGATGCGCAGATCCTCACGCACTATCCGCGTTCGCTTAACGATGCCATTCGGATCACCGAACAGGAAGCGTGGGTCGAGCGGGACGGACGTTCTGTGGTCATTCCCCCGTACATGAAGGAGATCGTTGAACAGATCGCTTTCGAAGCGAGAAAGAGCGAATTCGTTGACCAGAAATCGGGAGTGAGCGCTCGCCTGACGATCGCGTCCATGGAAAGCCTTGTCAGCAATGCTGAACGAAGAGCGATCATCCTCGGTGATTCAGCGGTAGTTCCGCGACTCGTCGACCTGCATCATGCACTTCCCGGAATGACCGGTAAGATCGAGCTCGTGTTCGAAGGAGAACAAGAAGGGGCAGTCAAGGTGAGCAAGGCGCTGATCGGCAAGGCTGTCAGGACCGTCTTTCAGCAGTATTTCCCCGACCCTCTTCAGAAGAAGCCGCGTGAACGAGCCGAAACAACCAGAACAACGGCAGACAATGGCCTGTACGGCCCCATTGTGAGCTGGTTCGAGCAGGGAAACAAGGTCGAGATCTCCGACGACATGCCGTTGGAGGCTTTTTACCGCGAGCTCGATCGCATCGGCGGACTTCGAGCTGTGACGTTGAAACATCTTAAGATACCCGAAGCCAACCGGGGAGAGCTTGCATCGGCGATGGAGTTCGTTCTGGAAGCTCTCCATCAGTGCTCAAAGATCGCAAAAGACGAGGTCGAGCGGGCCTCGACCTATAAAGACATGGTCGGAAGCATCTTCTCAGGACGCGGGCGATCGCTCGAAGAGGATGAGGAGACGGGGACGTGAGGTTCGAGTACTCCCAATGGCGTCCCGACTCCACGACGGATGAGCAGCAGCTGGAATCGCTGTTGTCGCTCTTTTCGTATCTGGCAGTCAAGACGAGCGGCGATGTTGCAGAGGCACTCGAGTGGCTTCGCCGGCTCGCCGATCGCTACGGCGTTTTCGACGAGAACCTTACGATCGAGGAGCTCATCCGGCGGCTCAAGGACCTCGGGATCATCGAAGAAGTCGACGGGATGAACGTCCTGACGACGCGTGGGATCCAGAAGATCCGTCAGGACGCGCTGCGGCACATCTTCAGCAATCTCAAAAAAGCCCCGGGCGGCACGCACGAAACGCCCCATACCGGCGACGGAGTCGACCGGCTGAGCGAGACCCGTTCCTGGATGTTCGGCGATCTGGCGACGAACATCGACCTGACAAGTACGCTGTCCAACGTGTTTCGGCGCGATGGGATCGACAATTTTTCACTGAAAGAAGAGGACCTGGAGGTCTACGAGACCGAACATTTATCAAGCTGCGCGACCGTTCTCATGCTCGACATCAGTCACAGCATGATCCTGTACGGCGAAGACCGCATCACACCCGCGAAACAGGTGGCGCTTGCCCTTGCTGAGCTCATCCGCGTGAAATTTCCGAAGGACTACCTCGCCTGCGTCGTCTTCGGCGATGAGGCGAAGGTCGTCAGTCTCGCCGAATTGCCATTCCTGAATGTCGGTCCCTTCCACACGAACACGCGGGCCGGACTGCAGCTTGCTCGCCAACTCCTCCGTCGTGCGGGAAACGTCAACAAGCAGATCTTCATGATCACCGACGGCAAACCATCCGCGATCTTCGATGGAGCAGGTAGGATCTATAAGAATCCGTTCGGATTGGACCAGCGCATCGTGAACAAGACGCTCGACGAGGCTGTGCAATGCCGGCGGGAAAAGATCACGGTGAGCACCTTTATGGTGGCACAGGACCCGTATCTTGTCGACTTTGTGGAAGAGTTCACAAAAGCGAACCAGGGACGAGCGTACTTCTCTTCCTTGAACAATCTCGGCGAGTTCATTCTTGTCGACTATCTGAAGAACCGCAGGACCAAGTTCAATGCAGGACGATAGAAGACAGATCTTCGATTCCTTGGAAGTAACTTCAATTCCTTGAATTTCAGCCCGTTTTTCCCGACTTTGATGCATTCAGGGTTGGAAGAGGCGTTTGACAAGCCCGGATAGGGCTTTTTTTGTTGCTGCTGGTAAGGATTTTCACGCTACGATCGCAAAGACTCGGTAATGCTTGTCTTGACGACCGCAAAGGTGGAAGATTATCACGCAACGAAACAACTTCCCGTTGCGAGCGCCCGCCTGCCCTAATGGGTCCTAATGATTGGCGGGCAGGCTGCGAGCGTTGCGAGTAACTCATTTCATAGTCGCGCTGCGGGCGTGGCGTGTGACGCATTGAGAAGTCAGGCAAACCACTGATGCTCCTCATCTTTCCATCCATAGAGATCAGCCACGAATGTTGTCTTGAAGTAGTGCACGGACTGCCCGGCGCCGAACGCACGTACTCCGTCGACCCCGTGCAGATGGCTATCCTCTGGAGAGGTGAGAATGCCAAAACGCTCCATGTCGTCGATATGGACGGCGTGAGCGAAGGCAGGGTTGTCAATAGCCATATCATCCGGAAAATGGTCGAGTCTGTCGACATTCCCATCCAGGTCGGCGGCGGATTGCGCACCTTCGAAGAGATCGAACAGGCGCTGTCTCTTGGCGTCTACCGCGTCGTCGTCGGAACGGCCGCCGTCGAACAACCCGGATTGATCGAGCGTCTTGTCAAAGTCTTTGGAACACGGAAGATCGCCGTTGGAATCGACGCCCGATCAGGACAGGTGACGGTGTCGGGCGGGAAAATACGGACGAATGTCACTCCCTTGGAATTAGCAAGAGAAATGAAGAAGCTCGGAGTCTCCCGGATCGTGTATGGAGAGCGTGGCCCCGAAGGTCCTGCACGGATACTTCCCATAGATACCCTCCGCGAGCTGGCAACGGCGACGAAGATCCGCGTCACCTGCTGGGGAGGCGTGTATTCGTACAAAGACCTCGTCCGATTGCAGGAACTCGAGAAGATCGGCGTCGACTCTGTTATCGTCGGCCGCCCTCTCTATGAGAACCGATTCCCTTGCCAGGCGTTGTGGCGGCTGAATGAGAACCAGCTCAACGACCTTGGACCTACCCGGCGCATCTGACCATGGAGATCACGGTTATCGGTCATCTCTGCAAGGACCGCATACTTTTCGAGGGGGAATCGCAGCCTGCGGCAGTGCAATTCGGGGGGCTCATATATTCCGTGGCTGCGCTTTCGGCGGCTTCAAGGATTGGCGATGTCATCCGGCCGGTGTGCAGCGTGGGCGTAAACGAGTTCGAAGAAGCGCGTGCGCTCCTGCGGACGTTCCCGTTTGTGTCCGTCGAAGGCGTTTTCCCGGTCAATGGTCCGACGAACGAGGTGACGCACATATACGGATCGCCCGGAACGCCGCGGATCGAATGTTCCGTCGGCATTGCAGACCCCATTCCTTTTACCAGAGTCAAACCGTTCCTCGAGGTCGATGGAGTACTTGTAAATATGGTTTCGGGCCTCGATATAACGCTCGAAACGTTCGACAATATCCGCATGGCCGTCCGCGACCGCAGGGTCCCCATCCATTTTGACTTTCACGCGCTTACTCTTGGGATCGATGGAAATTCCAAACGATTTCGCAGACCGTTGACCGATTGGCGCAGGTGGTGCTTCATGCTCCACTCCGTTCAGATGAGCGAACAGGAAGCGCTTGGACTCACGGCAGAGAAGTACGATGAAAAGACCCTCATCAACCAGTTGATGCCCCTCATGGTCCAGGGGCTGGCTATCACGCGCGGCGAACAAGGGGTCACGCTCATCACGCAGGACGTTCACAAGCACCTGACACGACACGACATTCCGGGCGTGCCTGTGACGGCGGTCGACACCACGGGTTGCGGCGACGTCTTCGGCGCTACATTCTTTGCGTCGGCCATTCTCAATACCGACTTCCGTGTCGCCGCCGAACGCGCGAACACTGTGGCAGCTTTGCACGCGTCGCTCCCGGTGCAGAACAAGGCGGCTGCGATCGTCGAACGGGCCCGCGGATTCGCCGCACCGGCGATGGGATCGACCGCATGAAGCGCGTTCTGATCTGCGGCAGCAACGGACTCCTCGGTCAGCGCATTGCTCTCGCGCTCGGCGGACGTACCGATTTGGAAGTCCTGAACACAGGCCGCCAACGCTCGTTTGTGCATGATCACAAGTTGTTTGACTATACCCAGCTCGACCTCGGATCTCGAAGCGATGTGCGAAGTCTGATGTCCAGCTTTCAGCCGACAACTGTTGTGAATGCAGCTGGAGTGGCAGACGTCGATTGGTGCGAGACGCATCGCGAAGAGGCCTGGCGAACCAATGTCGCGACCGTTGAACATGTACTCGACGGCGCGCGCAGAGTGGGGGCGCGCATCATCCACATTTCAACCGACTACGTCTTCGACGGCAGGAATTCGCCGTATGCCGAATCGGCACTTCCATGTCCCGTCAATTACTACGGAAAAACGAAACTTGCAGCGGAGAACGCCGTCCACTCTTCCGGCGTTCCGGCGGCCATTCTCAGGGTTTGTCTCTTGTTCGGAACCGCCATGGGAACCGCAAACAGCTTTGCGACGAAAGTTGTCCGCAGCCTCCGGGTCGGCGAGAACGTCAATGCTGCGCCGGACATCGGATGCAACCCATTGCATGTGAGCAGCGCCGCCGCGGCCGTGGTGGCCGCACTGGAGAACGATGCTGAAGGCATTTTCCACATCTCGGGCGCAGACTTTGCGAACCGTTACGATTTTGCCTGTATGTTAGCGGCAACGTTTGGATACTCGGAAGGCCTTGTTCTTTCCGTCAAAACGACTGACCTGAACCTCCCGGCCGTCCGGCCCATGTCGACTGGATTCGTCACTTCGAAAGCCGAACGGCAGCTCGGGTTTCGGCCGTTGCCCCTGCGTCAGACCGTATCGATGTTCAAACAAGAATTCTTCCATCTTGCAGTGAATTGATGTACATCTTCATTCCCCTTGTGTCAGGCTTCGTGCTTGGGTGTCTCCATGCGTTCGATGCAGACCACCTCGCAGCCGTGTCGGCCGTAGCCTCAGGGCGCCGCTCCCCTGCTTCCGCCCTCCGTCTGGGTGCCGCCTGGGGACTTGGCCATTCCGCCGTATTGTTGGTCGCAGGCGGCTTGATTGTCGGGTTCAATATTGTAATCCCTGCGGCGCTTCAGGAGTGGACAGAGATCGCGGTCGGACTCATGCTGATCGGCCTGGGAGCCTGGACGATTCGAAGAGTCCTAAATCACAGACATATTCATATCCATCGGCATGTGCACAACGGCACCGAGCACGTACATTTTCACCGGCACGACAGCGCGAATGAAGGTTCGCACGACCATCGTCATTCCATGTTTGCAATCGGCGCCGCACACGGCCTTGCCGGCACCGGAACGATCGTCCTTCTCATTCCGATCGCCCTGGCGAATTCTCCCGTGGCAGCGCTGAGCTTTCTCCTGGTATTTGGCCTCGGTACAATGATTGCCATGTCGGCGTTTTCACTCTTCTTTACGCTCGTCGTGAACACAGTTTCAAGCGAACGATTGCTTGCGTCCGTGCAAGGCGCCGCAGGATTGGCCAGCATGATCGTCGGCCTCATGTGGATCACAATACGACTGACTTAACCAGAGAACCCAATGCTCGACCTCAAATTCATTCGCGAGAATACAGACCGAGTGCGCCAAGCCGCAGAAGCCAAGGGAATGTCGGTCGATATCGATGGGATCATCGCCGCGGACGACCGTCGGCACACGCTTATTCAGGAGGGAGAGGCGTTAAAGGCAAGGCGCAACCAGGTCTCCGCACAGGTTGGGAAAGTGAAGAAGGTAGGGGGAGATGCGGGATCGTTGATACGGGAAATGGAGTCCGTGAAAGACAGGATTCAAGCCATCGACGCGGAAATGAAAGAGGTCGAGAAATCGTTGAACGGGCTCATGCTTTCTGTGCCGAACATTCCGCATGCGTCAGTCCCTCTCGGGAACACGCCACAGGAGAATAAAGAAGTCTTCGCCTGGGGGGAGAAACCCGTCTCCGAGGAACCGATGAGACCCCACTGGGAGTTGACGGAGAAGCTGGGCATCATCGACTTCACCAGGGGAGCCAAGGTCGCCGGGGCCGGATTCCCGTTCTATGTCGGCAAAGGGGCGGTCCTTGAGCGCGCGTTGATCAATTTCTTCCTCGACAAGGCGGCAGAGCACGGATATCGAGAACTATGGACTCCTATCGTCGTGAATGAAGAGAGCGCCCGCGGCACAGGTCAATTGCCGGACAAAGAAGACCTGATGTACGTCGCCGAACGGGACGGGCTCTTCCTGATTCCCACGGCGGAAGTGCCGGTCAGCAATTTCCATCGCGATGAATCGTTTCAAGAGAAGGACCTTCCCGTCCGGTACGCCGCCTACACGCCGTGTTTCCGTCGCGAGGCGGGTTCTTACGGAAAGGATGTGCGGGGACTGAATCGCCTTCACCAATTCGACAAGGTCGAACTCGTCAAGTTCGTCCATCCCGAAACTTCGTACGACGAGCTCGACAGTCTTCGGGCCGATGCGGAGCGGCTGCTCCAACTTCTCGGCCTTCCCTATCGCGTTCTTCTCATGTGCACGGGCGACATGGGTTTTACGCAATCCAAGAAGTTCGACCTGGAAGTTTGGGCTCCCGGGCAGCAGCGCTGGCTCGAGGTTTCGTCGTGCAGCAATTTCGAGTCATTCCAGGCGCGCCGCATGAATATCAGATTCAAGCCGAAGGCTGGTGGAAAACCGGAATTCGTACACACGCTCAACGGCTCCGCCCTTGCATTGCCGCGGGTCGTGGCGGCGTTGATTGAACACTATCAAACGCCCGAAGGGAAGATCATTGTGCCGAAGGCCCTCCATCGCTACACCGGTTTTGAGGTGATCGGTTGATGCTTCAAGTGAGAACCCTATGAAGCCGCTCCTGCGATTGATCCCATATCTGCTCCGCTACAAAACAACGCTCATCCTGGGCGTTGGTACGGTTGTTGGCAGCAACCTCTTCACGGTCGTCCAGCCCCTCTTTTTGGGCAAGGCCGTGGACGAATTCAAGCTCGGCGTTGAAACGCACACATATGTCACTTCCGATCTCCTTGTCTGGGCCGGGCTGATCGTCGGCTTTTCGCTGATCGCCGGCATCTTTACGTTCCTCACGCGCCAGACCATCATCGTCACCTCGCGCAACATCGAGTACGACCTGCGCAATGACCTCCTCGAACATCTTCAGCGTCTGCCATACTCGTACTTCCAGAACACGCCGACCGGCGACTTGATGGCCCATGCCACGAACGATATCGGCGCTGTACGCAACGTCCTGGGACCGGGCATCATGTATCCGTCCGATACGCTCTTGACCTGCACGCTTGTCCTGACGCTCATGTTTTTCCAGGACTGGCAGTTGACGTTGTTGTCGCTCATCCCCATGCCGCTCGTTTCCATCGTGGTCTACCGGCTCGGCAAGGTCATTCACAAGAAGTTCGACGAACGCCAGGAGCAGTTCTCAAAACTGACGACCCGCGCGCAGGAGAATCTCTCCGGGATTCGCGTCGTGAAGTCGTATGTTCGCGAAGAATATGAGATCGGCCGGTTCGAGAAGCTCAGTTCCGACTACCTGGACAAGAACCTCGTGCTCGCACGCGTACAATCGATCATGTGGCCCCTGATGTTCGTGCTTGTCGGCCTTTCGTTGGTGATTACGATCTACTTCGGCGGACTCAAAGTGATCGACGGCGCCATGACCATCGGCACGCTGTCGGCCTTCATCTCGTATCTCGTCATGCTCATATGGCCGATGATCGCCTTCGGCTGGGTGATGAACCTCCTCCAGCAGGGAGCGGCCTCTATGGCACGCCTATCGGCGATCTTCGATACGCAGCCCGATATCCGCGACACGGAGGCCACGGACCGATCGGTCACCGCGATCGCCGGACGCGTGGAATTCCGAAACGTCACGTTCCGCCATCGCGGGTCGGAGCGAACCGTTCTGCAGAATATTGACCTTATCGTCGAGCCAGGCACGACGCTGGCTGTGATCGGCCCGACCGGGGCCGGCAAAAGCACGCTCGTGAACCTCCTCCCGCGGCTCTATGACGTCACGAGCGGCCAGCTGCTGATCGACGGACTGGACGTGCGGACGATCCCCCTTGATATACTGCGCACACACATCGGCTACGTACCGCAGGAGACGTTCCTCTTCTCCGACACGATCTCGCAGAATATCCGCTTCGGCGCTTTCAACGCTCCCGAAGAGGAACTGCTGAAGGCGGCTGATATTTCCCAGATCTCGAAGGATGTCGACGATTTCCCCAATAAATATGGCACGATGGTGGGTGAACGCGGCATTACCCTTTCGGGCGGACAGAAACAAAGGACGAGCATCGCCCGCGCGGTCATCACCAATCCTTCCATTCTTATTCTCGACGATGCCCTTTCGTCCGTCGACACACACACTGAAGAAGAGATCCTGCGCCGGATGCGCGTATTCATGAAAGGCCGCACGAGCATCATCATCAGTCATCGCATTTCCACCGTAAAGGATGCCGACATGATCGTCGTCCTCGAAGACGGCACGATCGTCGAGCGCGGAACGCACGAAGACTTGGTCGCCCTCAACGGACGCTATGCGTCGTTGTATCGCAAGCAACTGCTGGAAAAGGAACTAGTCGAACTCTGACAGTTGGGCAATGTAGATTTTCGATTGTCGATTTACGATTGACGATTGACGAATTTCGATTGACTACCCGCCTGCCTTCACAGAACTGAAATGGCGGGCAGGTTCACGATTCACTATTCATCACTACCCGATCTACCCCGTCTAATGCAGGAAGAAGAAGTCCTCGGTAAAGCCTACGATGCGCGCCTCATGCGGCGTCTTATTCGCTATTTGAGGCCCTATAAACGGCACGTCGCGCTCGGCATTCTCCTGAGCCTCCTCGTTAGCGCCATGGAGGCGATACGTCCGTACTTTACGAAACTCGCAGTCGATACGGACATTGCGAACGGGGACAAGAACGGTCTTCTCGTGACAATCCTTCTGTTCCTGATGGTGATGATCGTTCGCGGACTCCTGCAGTACGTGAACGCCTATCTCACCCAATGGATCGGACAGAAGACGATCTTCGACCTGCGCATGGAGGTCTTCCGGCACATTCAGTCGCGATCGATGCGGTTCTTCGACAGAAATCCCATCGGACGGCTCATCACTCGGGTAACGAACGATGTTGAGGTCTTGAACGACATGTTCTCGTCGGGGATCGTCATGGTCTTCTCCGATGTCTTCACGATCATCGGCATATTCTATTTCATGTTTGCCATGAACGCCGAACTGGCGTTGGTGACATTGAGCGTGCTTCCGTTCCTGTTCTGGGGAACGTTTCTGTTCCGCAAGAAGGCCCGCGAGGCGTATCGCGACGTCCGCCTGCAGATCGCCCGCATCAACACGTTCATGCAGGAACACATCACCGGCATGCTCGTCGACCAGATTTTCCGGCGTGAACGGCGTTCGTACGGGCAATTCACGGAGATCAATGCCGCCCACCGCGACGCGAACATCCGGTCGATTTTCTACTACGCGCTCTTTTATCCGGCCGTCGATCTCATCGGCGCAGTATCGATCGGCCTCATCATTTGGTATGCCGGGGCGAACGCACTCGAAGGAACCGTTACGATCGGCACGGTCATGGCGTTCGTGCAGTTCAACGAGATGTTCTGGCGCCCCATCCGCGACCTGTCGGAAAAATACAACATTCTGCAGACGGCCATGGCATCGTCCGAACGGTTGTTTCAACTGTTGGACGACACGACTACCATTGCGGTCGCCGAGCATCCCGTACCGCTCGACAGCGTGCAAGGGAAAGTCGAATTCCGGAATGTCTGGTTCTCGTATACACCGGCCACAGACGGGACGCAAAGTCCGGAATGGGTCCTCAAGGATGTCTCTTTTTCCATCCAACCCGGACAGACGATCGCCATCGTCGGCCATACAGGGGCGGGCAAGACATCGATCATCAGCCTGCTCAGCCGGTTCTATGACATTCAGAAGGGAGAGATTCTCGTCGACGGCATTGACATCCGGCGCCTCCGCCCCGCAGACCTGCGACGTCATCTCGCCGTGGTCTTGCAGGATGTGTTCCTGTTCTCGGGGACGATCCACGACAACATCGACCTCGGCAACGAGGACATACCGGCCGACCGCGTCAAAGCCGCCGCCAGAATCGTCGGCGCACAGCGTTTCATCGATCAGTTGCCCGCGGGTTTCGACGCCGAGGTGAAGGAACGGGGGGCCACGTTATCCGTGGGCCAAAAGCAGCTCCTCTCCTTCGCGCGTGCCCTTGCGTATAACCCGCGCATTCTCGTGCTCGACGAGGCCACGTCGAGCGTCGATACGGAGACTGAGTTCCTCATCCAGGCCGCCATTCGCAAACTCTTGACGCACCGCACTTCAATCGTCATTGCCCACCGGCTTTCCACGATCCAAACCGCGGACCGGATTCTCGTCCTGCACAAAGGCGAGGTCCGCGAAACGGGAACGCATGCCGAGCTCCTGGCGCTGAACGGCATCTACCGGCGCCTCTACGAGCTTCAATATCGCCACCAGGAACAAGCCGCTCAATAACGGACCGACGGAACCTCGGTCTCTTTGCGTTCGTTGCCCCATCACCTGATCCGTCCATAGTTCCTGCAACGACCTCAAAGGCTCTGCCCGGCGGCTGGCAACTCGGCTCCAGGAATCGTATTTTCCTTCCAATCAGTTCCACACATTCTGACCCGCATTCCGCCGAAAGTCCATGGCCTTTCAGCAAAAAGTCGTTACGATCGAACGACACATTACCGAAGAAGAGCGCAATCACCCGGGAGCAACGGGGGACTTTTCGTCCGTTCTGAGGGACCTGACGCTCGCCATCAAGGTCATCTGGCGCGAAGTGAGCAAAGCCGGACTTGTCAACATTCTTGGCCTTGTCGGCAAAGAAAATGTCCACGGTGAGCAGGTCAAAAAGCTCGACGTCTTCGCAGACGAAAAGATCTACCAAGCCATGGACCACGGAGGCCACCTCTGCGTCATGGCGTCCGAAGAAAATGAGGACATCCTCCACATCCCCGACAAATATCCCACGGGGAAATACGTGCTGCTCTATGACCCTCTTGACGGTTCATCAAACATCGATGCCAATGTCAACATCGGAACAATTTTTTCCATCTATCGTCGCGTAACGCCGTCGGGAAAAGGGACGATGCTCGATTGTCTTCAACCTGGTTACAAACAGGTGGCCGCGGGGTACGTGGTCTACGGTTCGTCGACAATGTTCGTTTACACGACGGGGGACGGCGTGCATGGGTTCACGCTCGACCCGAGCATCGGTGAATTTCTTCTTTCACACGAGAACATCCGCATTCCAAGACGGGGAAAGATCTACAGCGTGAATGAGGGAAATTATCGCTGGTGGCATGACGGCATGAAACAATACGTGAAATATCTGCAGGAAGAAGACGAAGCGACGTCACGTCCGTATTCCGGCAGATACATCGGGTCGATGGTCGCAGACATTCACCGAACGCTCCTGTACGGCGGCATTTTCATGTATCCGGGGGATAAGAAGCATCTGGACGGCAAACTTCGCCTGATGTACGAAGCGAATCCAATGTCGTTCATCATGGAGCAAGCCGGCGGCCGCGCTTCGAATGGCGTGGAACGAATGATGGACGTCCAGCCGCAGTCGCTCCATCAGCGGACTCCCTTCTTCATCGGGAGTGAAGAGGATGTGGCGGAATGCGAGGAATTTTTACAGGGAAAACGGTTGGTTTCGGGAACGGCTCAGCGTGAATGATATTCCCCTCAACGAAGTACCGTTTGTCGTGGTCGACGTTGAAACGACCGGCATGAGCGCATCCGAGGACAGGATCACCGAAGTTGCGATGATGAGAGTTCAGAATGGCGTGTTGGTAGACGAGTTCTCGACGCTTGTCAATCCGCTTGTCTCCATTCCCGCGTCGATCACGCATCTCACGGGTATCGACAATGTGATGGTTCAAGATGCACCGACAGCCCGCGAAGTGGCGCCGTACGTCCGCGAATTTCTCGGTGCTGGAGTATTTACGGCGCACAATGCGGCGTTCGACTGGGGATTCATTACGCACACGATGATACGAGAGACGGGACTCGACCTGCAAAATCCCGTGTTGTGCACGGTCAAACTCAGCCGCAGGATCCTCCCCCAGCTACCGAGCAAGTCTCTCGGACCAGTTGCGAAATTCCTCGACATCCGAATACCCGAGCGACACCGTGCATCGGGCGACGCGTATGCCACCGCCCTCGTGCTCGTGAAGTTCTTGTCGTTCGTTCGACGCCGTCACAACGTGCAGACCCTTGGAGAATTGCTCCAGTTCCAGAACGGAACGACTGCTCCCGCGTGATCACGAAGCAAAGCCAGGGTACTTTGCCGCAGCGGCCGTATTCCACAGCAGAACCGCCGCATCCCGTTTCACAAAACCCGCCTTGGTTGCCTGCTCCAGTGCGACGACGGTCGTTGCCCCTTCCGGACAAAAGAAGAATCCCTCTTGTTTTCCCACTTTTCGGACCGCTTCGGCCGCTCGTTCATCCGTCACTGCAAACGCAGAACCGCCGCTTTCTCTGATCGTCCTGAGAATGAGATAGTCGGCGAACGCTTTCGGCACGCGCAAACCCGAGGCTTTTGTGTGCGCATGTTCCCAGAACTCTGATTCCGATTTCCCTTCAGCGAATGCTTTCACGATCGGTGCGCACCCGGCGGCCTGTGAGGAGATCATCTTCGGCCGTGCAGGACCGATCCACCCCAGTCCTTCCATTTCACCGAATGCCTTCCACATCCCGATCAATCCTGTCCCTCCACCGGTCGGATAAATGATCACGTCAGGAAGATTCCAAGAGAATTGTTCGGCCAGCTCATACCCCATCGTCTTCTTTCCTTCGAGTCGATACGGTTCTTTGAGGGTCGAAACGTCGAACCAGTCGGAATGTTCCTTCTTCAGCTTCTGGATCTCATTCGCCGCATCGCTGATCGTGCCGTCGACCTGACGAACATCCGCGCCGTAGATGCGACACTCCTCGATGTTTGCGGCGGGAGTGTCCTTCGGAACGACTATGGTACAACCCATCCCGGCGCGCGCAGCGTATGCCGCGCAAGCTCCAGCGGCATTGCCGGCGGACGGGAGACACACGTGCCGAACGCCAAGTTCATGTGCTCGCGTGACGGCGAGTGCAAGTCCTCGCGCCTTGAACGACCCGGTCGGCATCATCGCTTCATCTTTGACCCAAACCGGTCCGGTACCGAATTTTCGTTCGAGCGATGTCAAACGAAGTATCGGCGTCATACGCTCGCCCAGGGAGACGATGGACGAAGGCGACCTCAGAGGCAGCATCGGCAAGTACTTCCAGAACGAATCGCCGCCCGAAGCGACCTCCTCGCGCCGGAGACCAGAACGTGCCGACGCGATGTCATACGAAGCCAAGAGCGCTTTGCCGCAAGTTTTGCAGACAGCAAGCAATTCCGAACCGCTGTGCTGAGTGCCACAAACGCTGCACTCTAGGTGCTTGAAATACGAGCGATACATGTCGGGTAGTCGTCAGTGAATGAAGTACTTGTCGTGTTGCAACTCGAAACCTGTCTCTTTATATTCAGCGAGCCGCTCGGACATTTAGAAAGAGGAAGAATTTCATGGAAAAACAGATCCGTTCGTATTTCCTGTTCGTACTCATGCTCGCTTGCATTTCCGTCAGCCGTGCACTGCCGAAATTCGCCAGCAGAACCGGCGCGAAATGCCAATCATGCCATGTTAATCCCACCGGTAAGGGCATGCGGTCGGAATTCGGGAGAAACTACGGCATGGAGGACCTGGCCATGCCGACGTGGAGAGAGGCAACCGACTTCGAAGAATTTTCGGTTGGGATCACGCCGAATATCGATGTCGGCATGGACATGAGAACGCTCCTTTTTTTCAACGAGCAGAAGGGAACCTCTAGTTTCTTCCAGATGCAGGGAGATCTGTATTTCGACATCCGCTTGAACAAAAAGGTCCGGCTGTATCTTGACAAAGGCCTTTACAACGGGTTCGAAGCATTTGCCCTCGCCAAGGTGCTCCCGTACGATGGCTACGTCAAGGTCGGAAAATTCATGCCTGCCTACGGAACACGCACGGACGACCATAACGCCTTCATTCGCGGTGGTCCGTACGGCGGCGGACCTTTTGTCGCACAATTTGCGCCGCTGAGCGTCGCGGGCTATCCAACGGGACTTCGATTCGGCGAACGATCGGAGGATACCGGTCTGGAACTCGGGTTCGCACCGGGAGCGTTCACATTGAACGTCGGAATGTTCAACGGAACTCCAGGTGCCGGTCTAACCGGAGTAACTGCAACCCGCAACAAAGCCGTCGTCGTTCGAGGTGATGCAACCGTGAAATTCTCATCGACGAACGTTACCGTCGGTGGATCGGTCTACTACGCGCCCTCAGCGACGGACAAACATACTTATACCGGCGCATTCGGAGCGATTTCCTTCCTCGAATCGTATTCGCTGACGAGCGAGGTCGATCTGGTCAAGGTGGAAGACAATGCGTCCGGAAAAGCGACCAACGGCATGATCGTGTGGAACGAAATCAATGCGGTGGTCACGCAAGGAATTGATATAAAAATCGGCTACGAGTTCTACGACCCCGACCTCGATATCACCAACGGCAGTTTCACTCGAGCCTTGGTCGGTGCAGAGATCTTTCTCCTCAGCGGCGTGGAGTTTCGTCCGCTCTATCGCATCAACCTCGAAGAACCGACGGACGTTTCCAACAACGAGTTCCAGGCCATGCTGCACCTGTACTTCTAACGCGGAGTCCATCGCATGATCCATACGAAAATCCTGCTCGTCGCCTCAGCAATGATTATGGCCGTCGGGACAACATCGGCCCAGGAAAAGCCCTCAGGAAAACTGACATACATCCAGGACGTCGGCCCGATCGTCAAAAAATACTGCCTCCCCTGTCACCTGGCAGAAAATGAGAATCCGAGCGGGCTTGCGCTTGACAACTTTGAAACGCTGATGAAGGGGGGCGAGCACGGGAACACTGTCGTACCCGGCAAACCCAACGAAAGCAACCTGTATCTCAAACTTCTCCCCAATCCCCCGTTCGGGAAACAAATGGCGCGGAACCGCCGACGGCTCACCGAAGAAGAAGTGAAGACCATTTTCAATTGGATCGAGCAAGGAGCAAAGAAGTAAGCTCCTCTTTTATTCGACCTTTTCCACCTTTATCGTGTTCGTCGTCCCTCTGCTCATCAGGGGAATACCGGCCGTGAAGACCACGTAATCGCCTTCGTGGACGAATTCCGATCCTTTGAGCTCTTTCTTGATCTTGCTGAACGATGTGTCTGTGTCGCTGACAATCCCCTTCACGAGCATCCCCCGCACACCCCAAACGAGATTGAGCCGGCGCAGGACCTCTTCCTGGTCTGTTACGGCCACAATGCGCGAAACCGGGCGATACTTGCTGATCGCCCGAGCTGTTGCACCGGAGTGCGTAATAGCAATGATCGCCCGGGCCTGAACTTCCCTTCCAAGGACGCACGCAGCACGGGCGATGGCATCGAAAACCCGTTGATTGGTGTCGCTTGTCATGACAAGGGTCTCCGCCCTGTCCCGCGCGTTTGCTTCGGATCGGCGAATGATTTGATCCATTGTTCGCACCGCCTCCACGGGATACCTGCCCACCGAGGTTTCACCGCTCAGCATGACGGCATCCGCGCCGTCCAACACCGCATTCGCCACGTCATTCGCTTCCGCCCGCGTCGGTCGGGGCTGTTCGATCATCGACTCCAGCATCTGCGTCGCAATGATCACGGGGACGCCCGTGGCGTTGCATCGCCGGACGATGTGCTTTTGTATGATCGGTACTTCTTCAGGGGCGAGCTCCACTCCCAGATCTCCCCGAGCGACCATGATGACGTCGGCGACTTTGAGGATATCTTCGAAGTGTTCGACCGCTTCTGCGCGTTCTACTTTGGCAACGATTGGAATAGACCGCGATCCCTTCTTCGCGATCAGGTCGCGGAGCATGAGAAGATCGTCCGCCGTCCGGACAAAAGAGAGAGCAATGTAGTCGATCCCGTTCTTCAAGCCGAATTCCAAGTCTTCGAGGTCCTTTTCAGTAAGGGAAGGAGCGCTGACGCGGACGCCCGGAAGATTCATCCCCTTTTTGTCATGAAGGACCCCGCCGTTTACCGTGAAGCAAACAACATTCGTAGCGTCAGAACTCTCCACCCGAAATTTCATTTTCCCGTCATCGACGAGGATAGTATCACCTTTGCGCACGTCGCGGGGAAGTGACTTATATGTCGTCGATACCTTCGTGGCCGTCCCTTCGATCTCGTCGATCGTGAACGTGAATCGCTGACCCTCCTTGATTTCCACCGCACCTCCCGCAACCGTACCCGTCCGGATCTTCGGTCCGCTGAGATCCTGTAAAACAGCGATCGGTTCGCCGCGCTTAAGCGCTGCTTCCCGGATGCGCTCGATCCAGGACCTGTGTTCCTGACGTGAACCGTGGGAGAAATTCAGCCGGGCAACGTCCATGCCTGCGTCGATCAGCTCGCAGAGCCGGTCGACGGAATTCGTCGACGGTCCGATTGTGCAAATGATCTTCGTATTACCGATGGTTTCAAATCGTGACATAACGCCTCATGCAGGAGATGCAAATAGGTGAACGAGGGCAGGGACTCCCTCGGTTGCGCGAACGCGCATGACGCCGTCGGCAAAGCGCGTCACTTCTGTCGGCTCCGGATTGATTTCCAGGACATACGCCCCGTGGTCCCGCGCCACAAGCGGAAGCGATGCTGCCGGCTGAACAACTGCTGACGTGCCGACAGACAGGAAAAGCTGGCATCGACTGGCGGCCTGTTGCGCAGCAGCGAATTCGTCCATCGGTAATTGTTCGCCGAACCACACAACGCCAGGACGCAAGAGTCCTCCGCAGAACTCGCATGTCGGCACAGTTTCGCCGTCAAGTTCTATCTCACGTGCCGGTTCTTTCCGGCATTCCAGGCACAACGTGCGGCGAATATTGCCGTGCAGCTCAACTACCTTCTTCGAACCGGCTTCGCGGTGCAAGCCATCGACATTTTGCGTTACCAGCAGAAAATCGCCAATGATTCGTTCCAACTCGGCAAGCGCCACATGGGCGGCATTTGGACGGACTTCTTCAAGAAGTTTTCGGCGATATGCATACCATTCCCACACCAGCCCCGGATTCCGCACGAATGCGTGGATGTTGGCGAGCTCCTCGGGAGAGAACTTCTTCCACAATCCTTCCTGTCCTCGGAAGGTCGGAACGCCGCTTTCGGCAGAAACGCCTGCACCTGTCAACACGCATACGGACGTGATCCGGGGGGCCATGCGTCGGAGGTCGTCCGGTACACTCATTTGTTCGGTTCGAGGATCAGGACCTCCGTCGCTGTGTGACGGACCACAGTCGAATCCATTGGAACGATGCGATACACGCCGTTCAGCCACATCTTGACCTGATCGTCGTAATGAGAGTGAAAAACATGGCCAGATTGACCGGGCGGCAGAATGGACCTTGTGTTGTTGGGGTTCGACAGGTCGAACACCTGCCGGGTGGATGCTCCCACGGTCATTCGGAATGGATGAGCAACATCGTAGTATCCGACGTTCACGGTTGAGTGTGCGCCGCCAACCGCGTACGGTCCGTTGTTGAAGATCGGTGCGAGCAACGGATTGGAGGAAAACGCGTGCTCGAACACGATGGTGTGCAGGCGTTCCCATCTCCACTCTTTCATCTCCCCGCCCAAGTTCCGGCGCAGCTCCCCAATGGCGCCCATCACGCTTCGGCGGATCATGTCGTCCCTCGTTTCGACCTCCGGAGTCCGGATATCGTCAAACCAGGAGGAAGTCGGTTTGCGGAGGAGCCGTTCCAACGCCGTCATCGGCATGCTCGCCACCGTGTCAAAGATTGCCAGGAAGTCCGGACCCATGTCGTCCTCGAAGGTCTCTCGCACAAGGTGCATCATCGTCGATTCAAAGAGCAACGTCGATACATCCTCTTTCCGCATATTGAAATCCCACGACCGGAGATAGGTCAGATACGAACGAAGCGAGTCCGAAGAGGAAGAATCGGGAAAGACATTCAGGATGACGGGCACGACTTCCCGAGCAAGGGGCGATACAAGGTCCAGTTGCAGCCTTTGCATGTCGTCCATTGTTACCCGTGGCGACGATGAGAGCACCTCTGTGATCCTTCTTATCCGCCACGACGGCTCCCATAGTTGCGTAATATGATACGGGAACCGGTCGTCAATGATCTTGTTGTTGGCGGTTGCGATGAAACCTTGAGGCGGATCGAAAATGGAGGGCATAGCAGATGCTGGAACGTATCCAGTCCAATCGGATCCAGACTCCCAACCTGGCTGAGGAAGAAGTGCATGTCGGGCATTCCTGATCGGCAAGCGGCCGCCCGTCTGATATCCAATATGACCTGAAGTGTCCGCGTACACGAAATTTTGCGCCGGGACCGTGAAAAGACTCACTGCCGCACGGAATTCTGCCCATGACGAGGCCCTGTTCAGCCGAAGAAATGCACCGGCGTCCGCAGCAATGTCATGACCCGTCCATCGCATCGAGATAAGGTCGTTCGAGTACGACGCCGCGGGTTCGATCCTGTTCACGATGGGTCCCCGATGCGTCATGTAGATCGTCAGAAGAACCGGTGCGCCGCCCTTGACCAGGATGGTATCTTCCCGGATCTCCAGCGGGCGCCACACCCCGTCCATCATGTATTTGCTGGGATGCTGCAGAGAATCAACCCGTTCGACATAGAAGTCATGATCGTCCATCATTGCGTTTGTCAATCCCCACGCAATGCTCCTGTTTCTGCCGATGATGGCGAAAGGAATGCCCGGGATGGCGAGCCCGGCAACATTCAAACCGGGTGCGGTCACATGTATTTCATGGAACCTCGCGGGAGTCAGGAGCATCAGGTGTGGATCATTCGCCAAGTACGGTTTGCCTGAAACCGTTCGTGCACCTGCCACAGCCCACGAATTGCTCCCCTGACCCAACGTTCGAAGGCCAAGGATGTCACGCGCACGAAGTTCAGCGTCCACATACGCCGAAAGTCCGGCGACTACGCGCGGCGTCGGCCTGAGTGACGGCGGGACGACCATCGGTGCATCTTCGTCCCATGCCGGGAAAAGATCGCGCGCACGGTCCTCACCAAACCTCTCGACGAACACCGACATGAGCACATCCATCCACCTCGAATAATCGAGTTCCCACGCCATGAGCCGGCTGACAAGGATTGACTGATGAAGAGTCCATGGTTCCGGCTCGAATCCAAGCATATCGTATTCGATCGGATACATGCCCTTCGCTTCCGCAATCCATGCGTTGACCCCTTCACAGTATGCCAGCATTGCTGTCCGCGTTTCATCATCGAGGATATCCTCAATGCGCGAAGCCGTATGCTGAAGGCCGAGCGTCCTGAAAAGACGGTCAACCGGAAGTGCAGCAGGTCCGACGAGTTCTGCCAACCGACCTTCTCCCACTCTTCGAAAGAGTTCCATTTGCCATAGTCGGTCCTGGCCATGGACGTATCCCACGGCTCTGTAGGCATCCAGGATCGACTGTGCTTGAATATGAACCACGCCGTATGGATCGCGGCGTACCTCAACTGAGGTCGATAGTGCGGAGAGAGTGGCGGAACCGCTTGCAGAGGGAAAGGACCGATGCGCCAACCAGAGCCCAACGACAATGATGGCAGCGACGATCACAACCAGCGCAGCGCCTGTTCCAATGACCAGCTTCAGTCGGGTATTCACGAGGAAGTGGCGGTCGGAGAAAGAAAAAACCCCGTCCCGATGCGCCGGGACGGGGTCAATGTAGCGATTCTTGACCCACAGTTCAAATAGGTCAGAACCGGTAGGAAAGAGTGACAGTGACTTTGCTGTTCGTGAGCGATTCCGACGTTGATGAAGGTTGAGGAATAATGGGGTCGTAGTAGTTGTCGCGGAATGATTTCCATTGACCCAAAGCTCCAGCCAAGTTGAGTACGGTGTTCGTATCCATATTGATGCCGATCCCCCCGGTCATGTAGAGTTGGTCGAAACTTGAAGGGTCTCCTTTGTACGGGGACGGGAGATATGCTCCACCGCCTCGAAGTACCAAGCCAAGATCCCAGAATGTCACTTCCACACCTCCCCGCAAATTCGTCGTAGCGCGAAAAGCACGTTTAATGTACCTATTCTCCTGCAGCAGGTCCGGGTTCTCGGTCTCGAATGCCATCTGAGTCCAATCAGTGTATTCAGCGTCACCACTCACCGAGATCCAGTCAAACACATACAATGTCAACCCGCCGCTTACCACATACGGCGTCTGGATCTTGTAACTCGTGGCATTCGCAATCGATGCCGATAGTGAGAACCCGTCATCGAACAGGCTTTTCCCAGCGTTCGTGAAAGTCTCTTTGATCTCGTATGATGTGGGAGTCCGCAGCGTCATACCGATCTTGTAGCGACCCTGCTTCCGCATCATGAGGCCGAATAACACATTGAAGCCATCGAGCTGGCTTTCAATCGTGCTGGTGTACGTAAATCGATCAAAATTGTAAGGAAAGCTGTATCCACTGTGATAAACATCGCGGCTGTCGGACTCGATAAATTCCCGGTCATACGAGTATGTGCCGGAGACGAAATTCAATGAAACACCCATCGAAATGTCCCGGGCAATATCGATGCCCGCACCGAATGACCAGTGGTTTGTGCCTCCTCCTTCTAAGACGGTTGCAGATTGTTGAACGCTGTCCGTCAAAATAGGGACCAGGAAGCCGTCGGTCCCCGTCGTATCTGCCAGCCAAATCTTGAACGGGATGTTGGCTTCGAGAAAAGCGCGCTCGTCGGTGTACGACATCGCATATAAATCGGTGGTCGGCGCAAGCGATGATGCAACGATCGAACTTCGTCCATTAAAGCCATCAAACGATGCCGATGACGTAAAGTTGGACATCCGTCCGAACCCCAGGGCAAACGTGAGGCTTCCGCGGGTTGTCGGAACGGGATATACCACGCCAGCGTTGTCGATGCTCATGGCGTTATTTTGAGACTTGGTCTTCGCGCCCAGGAACGAGACATCGTTGCTGACACCATTCCTGCTGAATCCCAGCGATACTTCGTAATCGCGAATGGCTGCAAGACCGGCCGGATTTCCGAAGAGGGCGGAGTATTCGTCCCCTCTGCCGGTGGTTGCCCCGCCAAGTGAAAGTGTTCGCGCTCCAACTCCGAGACCGAACTGGGAAAACCGAAGGACGTCCTCCGCAAACTGGGCCTGCATTGTCGATGATACCAGAGCGCAGAGAAGGAGAATCTGCCTGATCATGTGACGTTGATGGATCATTGTTGTAGTCCTGAAAGTTCTTTATCTACCCCGCGACCGGGTTGCTCCGGAAGACCGTGTACCGTTTCCACTAGATCTGCTTCCTCCAGATGACGGCGGTGGGGAGGAGTGTGGGGATGACGAAGGAGCCGGACGCGATACAGTCTGTGACCGCGCTGGTCGATCCGAAGTGGCGGGACGGGATTCAGTCCCCGATGATGACCGGGACAGGCGATCGAGTATCGATGGCAGGGTCCATTGCTGACGGGCGGGACGATCTGTTGTTGCTGTCCTTCCGCCACTGGCCGGCTGCCCAGTGCGTGTACCTGAACCCGTTCGTACCGACGTTGCGCTCGTTCCTCGAGCTGTCGCCCGGCCGCCGCTTCCCGATTGTACAGTTGCTGGGCGCGCGCTTGTTGAACCGGCCGAGCTTCGTGCGCCATCGTAATCCCGCCGACGTTCGTTGCCTGACCTGCGCACCCCTGAATTTCTCGTCGTCACAGTTGAGCCGTTGGTGCCGTAGTACGGACCGTAATCGTGGTAAGCATGGCCCCACGCATATGTCGACCCCCAATACCACGGGCGGTAACTCCAATATCCATAGCCCGGCCAATCGCACCACCAGGGATATGGATATGCTATGGTTAAGTCCCAATACGGCCACGGATCATAAATAACAATCGGCCGATGCCAACCCGGATAGTAATAGTCGAATTCCCACCACGGAACTGTGATCGGTCTTTCAAAATCGACCGAGGGTGAACTAACTGCAACAGAGGTGTCTGAATCGAGGTAGGGTTCGGAAGATTCGTCAGCAAAGGGCTCGTCGTCCATCGTGGCAACCTGAGTATAACAACCGGGAGCGGCCACGAGAAGGAAGCCCAAGGCTGCAGGGGCGAAGAATCTCGGAATTCGGTTCATAATTGACCTCGTTTGGGAAGCGCGTTTGGTAGAATCAGGTCAATCTCTGTGCCATTGCTCACAATGAAAAAGGCCGAAAACCGAAGAAATTCTCCGGATTCCGGCCTTTCCAAAAATGATTTTGTCTCCGAAAATGGACGCCGGCTCAGAGATGTAGCCGTCCTGGCACAGCCTTGGCACTGCTCACAGTTCCGGTTTACAGCGTTCCAACGTAATCGATTTGAAGAGTTCGGTTACCGACGGAGACATTCTGCTGGTTTTTCGTCACGTTCTTGAGATCAAACCCGACCACGAGCCCCTTCCCCCAATTCCAGCGAAACGCCAAATTCAGATAGCCTCTGCCGCGTCCGACGGCGTTGCCATGATCGTCATTGAACCCAAAATCGTACTCTCCAAGCACGGAGATCTCCTCACCAATCGATTTTTCAATTCCGACAAACGTGTTCATGTCCCTGTCGCCATCTCCCCTGTCCATCGTAAAGTTCAAGCCGCCGTGGAGACTCAGGTTCCCGAAGAACGCATAATTGCGGCTCGCGACGACATAAGCGCCCGGAGACTTGATCGTATATCGGGCAAGGTCCTTGATATATGGTTCTTTGCCCTGGGAGTCGAACCCTATCGCGATTGCCGGCATCAACGATCCTTCGTTCAGGATGCGGAGTTTTGCCTGAACACCGGGCCAGGGATTCATGTGGATCACAGACGGACCGATGATGTCCGTTCCGCCATAGGAGATGCCGAACATGAACCGTTCAAACACCCCTACCGAGATACCAGCCAGCACTCCGCCGCGCTGATAGAAATTCGCCGAAACGGCGAATGACCCCCGCTTATCCATTCCTGCAGTCGGCTTATCGATCAAGTTGGTCGGCTCAACCGCAGATTCGTCACCGGCGTAGCCTTGCGCCTCCAACTGACACCAAGTTGAACACACAACGCCAAGGAAACCCGCTACAATTCGCATGTTCATGTCGCTTGGTCCTTTTTCATACATCCTCGTCGCCAAACACCTTTCGAACGTTCGGACCCAATTCCTCAGCCGAACGCGACGGCGGTGGCAATGGTAAGATCGGAGTGGTCGTCGGCGTGTTCTCTTTCCTCACGACCCGAAATCCCTCTTCGAACGGCTGCCCAGCTCCTTCTTCAGCCGGGGACGGGGGAATCGCAATAACGGGAGTGCCCAACGACGACCGCGTGTGAAGCGATATCGGTGCGGCAATCTGCATGAGCAGCCGCATGTCGGCCGCGAGGTCCTCCGCCGCATAGGTTAGGACTTCGCTTTCGCGCACAAAGAACTCTCCGTTGATCATCACTTCGGTGATGTCGGCGGTCGAGGCACGATGCAGCAGCAACTCCGAGACGACCGCCGGCCCTTCGGTCTCCATCGCCGCTCGAACACCCGCATCCGTACATCGCATGAATACGAAATCCGCCCTCTTGCCCGGGAGTATCGCCCCAATTTCACTGTCCATCCCCAGCAATTGTGCTCCGGCGTGGGTATGGGTCATTAAGACTGACGCCGCACTCATCATGTTTTCGCTTGAGAGCGCAGCCATTTCCCACAGCGCGCGCATGTTCTCCCAAGGCCGTAGCGTTCCCCAATCGGATCCCAGAACCATGGTGACGTCGGCATCGATCAACCGCTCGACTGGCGGCAGTTCGACTCCCTTTCGCATGGCGGCGGCCGGAGCAAGAATGACCCGGGCATTCGATTTGTGGAGTATGTCGGCATCATTCACATCAAGCACTGAGAGGTGCGTCGGGAGTTGACGCGTGGAGAACATCTGATATTCGTCCAATACTTGAACGGAAGACTTGCGGAAATTACGCCGGATATACTCCGCTTCACGCAGTGTTTCGCCAAGATGTGTGATCAAAGGAAGTCCGAGGTCTCGCGCTTGCCTTAGGGTCGTCTGAAGATTGTAGGTCGTGAGCTCTTCAGCCGGTGGGAGCACAAGGAGGGGCCGGACATTCGGATTTCGAAGCGTCCTGGCAGCCTCGATCTGATCGCCGGTGTGAGCTCCGACAAAACCTCTGAGATCCGTCTTTAGCAGCGCCTCGACGGATGCCGCGAAAGCGGCATCGTTGCCGCCGAATCCAAACTCAACAATCGTGGTAATTCCTGACCGGAGAGCAGCATAATATGCACATCGATACAATCGAACCCAATCCTCCGTAGTGGCGCGTTCCCGCAAAAAGGTCAAAGCGCTCTGCATGCGTTCATTCTCAGCCCATCGGTCCGCCGGCTCGCCGGCCGCAAGGATGTCGAGGATGTAGGATTCACCGTGGTAATGAGCATCCACAAAACCCGGGAGAAGGACTCTACCTGCGGCATCGACGACCTCCGCCTGTGGATACGTCTGTCGGGCTCCCTGTCCGGATGTCAGCAACGCGGCAATGCGACCGTTTCGTACAACAACCGTCATGAGTCCGCCGCTTCCCGAGGGGTCGCAGGCCAGGACATACGCATTCTCTATGATCTTTACACCATCCTGCATTCCGCAGTTACTCCTTCTTCCAGACTGTGCCTTCTTTGCGGTCTTCCAATGTCACGCCGAGCTCTTTCAACCCGTCACGAATTCTGTCCGAGATCTGAAAGTTTTTCTGCTTTCGTGCTTCATTGCGCATGGTGGTCAGGAGGTCCATCAACTTGTTCTCCAGGTTCTCACTCCGGGATGATCCCGGGACCTCAGGGACGATTCCCAGCACGTCCTGGCCGTACTTTCGATATACATTGTCCACGGACCGGAGGCTTTCGAGTGACACGGAAGACCCTGATGCAAGGAGGGCATTCATTTCTTTGCTGAGCTCGAACAACGCACCGATTGCCTGCGGCGCATTCAGGTCGTCATCGAGGGCGTCCCGGATCTGCCTATCGTAAGCAACTGCATCACAATGCGATCCCCCTTTTCTTCCCTCTTGTTCAGCCCGTGCTAACGCCGCCCGGAGATTTTGCACTGCATTCTGAAGCCGTTCGAAACCAGATCGGGCCCCGTCCAGTGCCTGCTCGCTGAAATCAAGCGTACTTCTGTAATGACTTTGGAGAATGAAGAAACGCACGACGATCGGATCGTACTTTGTGAACAAATCTTTCAAAGTCACAAAATTACCGAGGGATTTCGACATCTTTTGACCGTTGACAGTCACAAGATTGTTGTGCAGCCAAAACCTGGCGAAAGGTTTTCCGGTCGCGCAAACGCTTTGCGCGATCTCGCATTCGTGATGGGGGAACTGGTTATCCAGTCCACCCCCGTGAATATCGAACGTCTCTCCAAGGTACTTCATCGACATTGCCGAGCATTCCACGTGCCATCCGGGAAATCCTTCTCCCCACGGACTTGGCCATCGCATGATGTGCTCAGGTTCGGCGCGCTTCCAGAGTGCAAAATCCTCCGGATACCGTTTTTCCGACCGTGATTCTACTCGTGTCCCACCAACCGCTTCTTCGAGCGTGCGACCTGACAGACGTCCGTACTCCTTGAAGGTGCGAACGTCAAAGTACACGGATCCGTTCACTTCATACGCGAATTCTTTTTCCAGCAACGATTGAACGATTGCAATCTGTTCTAAGACATGACCCGTGGCCCGGGGGGAAATATCCGGCCGCACAAGGCCCAGCGCATCCATGTCCTCGAAGTAGCTACGCGCGATCGCTTCTGCGATCTGCATGGGGTGCTGATGTTCCAGGCGCGACTGCTTCAGCATGCGGTCTTCGCCGTCGTCCAGAAGGTGGCCAACATCCGTAATGTTCTGGACATACAGGACTTTGTTGCCGATGAATCGAAAATACCGGACAAGCACATCGAATGATACGTAGCTCTTCGCATGGCCGACGTGCGAATGGCTGTATACAGTGGGGCCGCAAACATACATGCGGACATAGCCGGGTATCAACGGTTCAAACAGCTCTTTTCGCCGTGTCAGCGAATTGTACAACTGAAGAGGCATAGTCGGCCTATTGTTCCAATCCCATAAGCTCGCGGGCACCATCCAGGCCCGCTTGCGTGATCTCCGTGCCGCTCAGCAACTTCGCCACTTCGCGCACCCGTTCTTCGAGGTCAAGCAATCGAAGCGTCGTCGTCGTCCGGCCCTTCCGTTCGAATTTCACGACCGCCATGTGGACGTCTGCCAGGCCCGCAATCTGCGGGAGGTGGGTGATGGCAATGATCTGATGGTATTGCGCGAGCGACCTCAGACTCTTGCCGACGGACTGAGCGATGCGGCCGCTGATGCCGACGTCAATCTCGTCGAACACGAGGAGCGGAAGCCGCTCCGATTTCGCCAGGACCGTCTTGAGCGCCAACATGACACGCGAGACCTCTCCCCCGGACGCTACCTTGACGAGAGGTTTTAATTCTTCCCCCGCATTTGTCGACAGAAGGAACTCTACATCGTCCATTCCTTTGGGACCCGCGCCGAAGTGTTCGCGTCCCGCCTGTAGGCGCGTACGTCCTTTCCCTTCTTCATAGTGAATCATTTCCAGGGCGACTTCAAACCGGCCGTTCGGTATGCCCAACTTCGACATCTCCCCCGCGACCCCTTTGGCGATTTTCGACGTCAGCTCACGCCTTTTTGTCGATAGTCTCTGTGCCGCTACGGAGGCATCCGAACGATGAGTCTCAACTTTCTCTGCCAATGTTCGCACTTCCGCGTCGAAATTGTTCGCCATGGCGAACTCACGGCCAATCGTTTCGCGGTGTTGGAGCACTGTATCGAGGGAGCCACCGTATTTCTTCTTCAGCAACGACATGCGGCCCAAACGCTCTCGTATGAATTCGAGCCGCTCAGGATTGAATTCTACCTTAGAATTGTAGCTTTGGATGAACTTTGTTATCTCATCGACAATCACCGCCGCCGATGCACATTCATCCCGCACTTGTGCAAACGCTGGGTCGATCTCCGAGAGGTCTTCCAACTGGTTTCGCGCCGCAACAAGCTGGTCATGGACCGCTTGCTCGCCTTCGTACAGCATCTGGTGGAGCCTGGCAGTAGCGTCAAACAATTTCTCCGCGTTTTCCAGGATCCGCAACTCACCCTCCAAGCTTTCCTCTTCGCCCTGGAAGGGTCCGACGTCGTCGATTTCCCTGATCTGGAAATCGTATAGGTCCCTCGCCTGCTTCAACCGCGCCTCCCGGCCGCGCAGGTCCTTCAGCTTGCCTTCAAGTTCGATCAGGTCCTCGTATGCCCGCCGATACTCCTGAACAAGTCCATCGAGCCGGCCGTAGTCGTCCAGAAGGTCGAGATGAGTTTCCTTCCTCAGAAGCGATTGATGATCATGCTGACCGTGAAGGTCGACAAGAGCATCGCCAAAGTCCTTCAGGAGGGACAACTGAACGGGCGAATCGTTAACAAAACACCGGGATTGCCCTTTTGCCGAGACTTCGCGCCGGAGAATTACATCGTCTCCGAGGTCCATACCATGCTGGGCCACGAGGAACGACACCTGACGGTTGTCCTTCACCCAGAAAACGCCTTCGACGACAGCTTTCTCGGAGCCCTGGCGAACGTCGTCTGCGCTTGCTCGCTCGCCCAGCACTATACTGAGCGCATCAATCAGGATGGATTTGCCGGCGCCCGTCTCGCCGGTGATGATGTTGAGACCACTCTGAAACTCAACGTCGACCGACTCGATCAGCGCAAAATTGCGAATGGAGAGTGATTTCAGCATGGGAGAGTGGCCTAATGTAAGAAAAAATAGGGGAATCTCCAGACAGGAGGGGGACGTCGAAAAGAGGAAGGCTGGAAAAGTCTGAGGATGGAGGGCTGGTTTCGGGAGCGAACAAGGAGGAAAGGACCGTCGTGAGTTTGGCGCGTGAGCCTCGAACTTCTCCTTCATTCTTCCCATTCATCAGGGTCGTAGAATTTCAGGTCAGGGACATCGCCGAGAATGCCGTGGAAAAAGGCCAAACGGAAGTATTCTTCCACGGAGGCTAGGTGCTCTTCATCGAGTCGGTAGTCAAACGCGGCGGCCCGGGAAACGGCCGCGTCGATCGGTAAGCTCTTGACCAGGGCTGTGTCTCGGGCAGCTTCTTTCCGCACCATCACCCCTCTTTCCATGGCCAGTCGGAGTTCGGAAACCAAAGCCTTGGACCCGTCTTGTTCCCGAAGTGCCCAAAACCCTGAGACAAAGGGAAGGTCGGTCATATCAGACCATTCCGCATAGAGGTCCAGCACAAAACCTTCGGGTTCCCCCGCGAAAGGGTACGGCCTGTATTCGAGGATCGCATCGTTCCGTTCGAACGTCGCTGCTGCGATGTCCTCGACCGGGTGAATAGTCACGATCCGGTGCTCGCCGCCGGCAGGGGGAAATTTTTCTGCAAGAAGAATTGAAGCGAGGACGATCTCGGCATTCGCGCTGAGGTCCGTGGCCATCGTGCGAACTGAGCGGGCATCCGGCCGGATGCGCAGCACTGCGGTGCCGGAGGGAACGGATGAAGAAACGGCGATGCCCGGCACAATGCGGTATGAACCGCCATGCCGGGCATAATCGATGGGAGAGACGACCGCGCACTTTATGCCGTTGCGCGCGCCTGCCAGCATCAATGCAACCCTTGACGGCGAATCGCGGACGAGCTCGACCGTAGCGTCAGGTCGTTCGAACCCGCGCATCAACGGAAGAAACGCCAGCGCGTCTGGAACCGCGAGGCGCGGTTTCATTTCCTTCTCAGGCGTTGGTCTTCTGCGCCACAGCTTTCGAGGCTAGCTGACGCAAATAGTACAATTTTGCCCGCCGGACCCTGCCCTCCTTCAGCATCTCGATCTTGGCGATGCGGGGAGAGTGAACTGGGAAGATCCGTTCGACGCCGACGCCGTCCGAAACCTTTCGGACGGTGAATGTGGCATTCAGGCCGTGTCCCCGCCGGGTCATAACGATTCCCTGAAACTCCTGGATACGCTCTTTTTCCCCTTCTTTTACTTTCACGTGCACGTTCACCGTGTCGCCGGGTTTGAAGGGGGGAATGTCCGACCGCAACTGCATGGCTTCAACCAATTTAACCTTGTCCATCGCACTGCTCCACGTATTCGACTTGTGTTATAAGTTCACGAATTCAACAGATCGTTGCGTCGCGATCTGGTCCGCTCCGTCCGTTGGCGGTCCCGCCACTCCTGAATAAGCTTATGGTCCCCGCTCAACAACTCGTCGGGCACCTTCATGCCCCGATATTCGGGCGGCCGCGTATATTCAGGGCTGCCCAGGAGTCCGTCCTGGAATGAATCGGAGAGCGCCGACTCACCGTCGTTCAAAACTCCGGGGATTAAACGAACGACGGCGTCCACCACCATAGCAGCAGCCAACTCGCCCCCAGTCAGCACAAAGTCCCCGATCGAGATCTCTTTCGTGACGAGCGCCCGGCGAACGCGCTCGTCCACCCCTTTGTAATGGCCGCAAATTATGAGAAGATTTTCGCGCAGCGAGAGTTCATTTGCGGTCCGCTGGTTGAAAGGAACACCGTCCGCCGTCATTAAGACGGTCTCATCATACGTGCGTTGAGCACGAAGCGCATCTACACACTCGAAAATCGGCTCCGGCTTCAAAACCATGCCCGATCCCCCGCCGTACGGTGTATCGTCAATCGTCTGATGTTTGTCGTGAGCGTAGTCCCGGATATCGTGCACGTGCAGCGTCACCAGGCCCTTCACCTGTGCACGCTTCAGGATGCTCTCCTGAAACGGGCTGTCTAGGAGGCGGGGAAGCCCTGTCAGGATGTCGATCCTCATGGCTATTCGAAGAGCCCTTCGGTCCGGGCTACCACCACTCTACGGCGCTTGATATCCACGCTCCGGATCCAGTGCTTTACGGCCGGCACCAATACCTCCTGGGAGCCGGTCCAGACTCCCCAAGCATCGCCGCCGGGAAGGGAATACACCTCGCGGATCACACCAAGGGGAATTCCATCTTCCGATTTTACTTCGCATCCGATCAGGTCGTCGATACGAACAGTCCCGCGTTTGGGACGAACCGTGTCGGCTTCCTGAACGAAGATGAATGCTCCCCGGTGCTGTTCGGACTTCGATCTGTCGCGCCACGATTCGATGCGCACCAGAACACCGTTACCCTGAACACGAACCTCGGATATCTTCGCCGGGAAAGCGGACTCGGCAGACCGACCTATCCAGATATCGGACAAACCGCGGAGTCGATCCGGACCATCACACAGCAATTCGACTTTTAAGTCGCCCGCGAGCCCGACGGCTTTCACGAACCTGGCAACAGCCGTCAAATGCGGAGCATTGGTTGGTTCAACCGACGATTTCAAGAAGTGCGCGTTTGCCTTGTTTGGCGGCGACAGCTCTTAGAAGCGTCCGCAATGCAGCTGCGGTTCTCCCTTCCTTGCCGATGATCTTGCCGACTTCGCCTTCGCCCACAGAAAGCCTGAACACAAGTCCATCGTCGCGTTCTTCGGTCGCCACCATGATCTTCTCTGGCTGATCGACCAAATGCCTTACCATGAATTCCAGAAATTCTTTCATGCATCCACCTCCGTCTCCGATCCCAAACATATCACGGGATGCTTGTATGCGGCCTGCCAGCGCGACAAGCCGTTGCCTGCAATCGTACTTCCGGCGTGACCGCGGTTACGCGGCAGCCGGTGCTTCAGGCGCCGCCGGTTCAGCGGCCGGTGCTGCCAACTTTTTCTTGCGCTCCGCCCGTCGCACCTTACGGTCCTTTTCACGCGTTTGCCGGTCAGCCTGCTGCATGGTCCAACGTTCAGTCACCTTTGCAATCGTCGCCTCATCTTTGCCCTGCCGGATCAACGTCCAGCGAAGCCAAAAACCCGTGCGGCGCAGCAATGAACGGACGGTATCGGACGGTTGAGCGCCTTTGCGCAGCCAAAATTCGACCCTTGCTTCCTTAACGGCGATGACCGCCGGGTTCGCGTGAGGGTCGTACTGACCCACGGTCTCAAGAAACCGGCCGTCACGCGGCGACCGCGTATCTGTCGCGACCACTTTATAGATGGGATGGGCTTTCTTGCCTTCCCTGCGCAAACGAAGTTTGACCACTGAGATACTCCTGCTTGTGAACCGTATGTTGTTCGGACTATTATGGTTGCAGACGTTCAGCCCATGGGGAGGCGGAAACCCTGCATCCCCCGGCGGAGTCCGCCTTTCGAAAACTTCTTCATCAACTTTTGCATATCGTCGAATTGTTTCAGGAGACGATTGACGTGTTGCACCGTCGTCCCGCTGCCGAGCGCGATCCTTCGCCTGCGGCTTCCGTTGATGACTGCCGGCCGCTCTCGCTCGTGCGGTGTCATCGACAGGATCATCGCCTCAATACGGACAAGGTCACGTTCATCCACGTTCGCTTTGCCCTGCATACGGCTCATGCCCGGCACCATGGCCATGACCTGGTCGATCGGTCCCATCTTTCGCATCTCCCTCAACTGCTCCAGGAAATCCATCAGCGTGAAGGAGGACTTCCGGAGCTTCTCCTGTAACCGGACGGCCTGTTCGCCGTTGAAGGACTGTTGCGCTTTCTCGACGAGCGTTACGATATCGCCCATTCCCAGAATTCGGGAAGCCATCCTGTCGGGGTGGAAGGGTTCGAGCGCATCCGTTTTTTCCCCCGTCCCGACGAATTTGACCGGCTTTTGGACGATCGAACGAATCGACAACGCGGCCCCTCCACGAGCATCGCCGTCAAGCTTTGTAAGCACGATCCCGTCAAACCCGAGCCGCTCATTGAATGTTCTTGCCGTCGTGACCGCATCCTGTCCGGTCATGGCATCAACGACGAACAGCGTTTCGTGAGGATGCACGGCGTCCCGCACGGCTTCCACTTCCCTCATCATTTCTTCATCGATGTGCAGACGTCCCGCGGTATCGATGATGACAGTATCGCGAACGTTGCGCTGCGCATGCACAACTCCTGCACGGGCAATGGCCACGGCATCTCGTGTCGTCCGATCACTGAACACGGGGATGCCGATCTGACGTCCCAATGCCTCAAGCTGATCGATCGCTGCCGGCCGGTACACATCAACCGCCACCAGCAGCGGAAGATTCCCCTTCGACGCAAGGAGACGCGCCAGCTTTGCCGAAAACGTCGTTTTTCCCGAACCCTGGAGGCCCGCAACAAGGATTACCGTGGGCGGGTTCTGGCTGTGTACGATGTCAGCGCGGACGCTCCCAAGCAGACGGACCATTTCATCGTGGATGATCTTGACGATGAGTTGGCCCGGTGTGACGCTTGACAGTACTTCCTGCCCGAGCGCTCGTTTTCGCACTTCCTCGATGAAGTCCCGAACAACGAGGAAATTGACGTCCGCATCGAGCAATGCACGCCGAACTTCCCGCAAGGATTCATCGATGTTCTCGGGTGTCAGCCTGCCCTGACCGCGCAACTTCCGAAAAACCGCTTCGAGCTTTTGGCTGAGATTTTCGAACATCGCTGGGGTCGACCTCACCCGGAATTCTGCGCCGGGGGATTCGTCGGCATGGTAAAAGTTTATAAAGATAGCAAAAGAATGGCCTGTACACAAGGGATTTGGGGCCATTCCGAAGAACAAAAAAAGCCGTCCCGATGCTTGACAACGGGACGGCTTGTGCGAGTGTGAAATCTTACCCCGCTTTCTTCAATGCCTCAGCACCGCTAACAATCTCCAGCAATTCCTTTGTTATCCCTGCCTGTCGCGCCTTGTTGTAGGACAAGGTCAGCACGCGGATGAGCTCCTTTGCATTCTCAGTGGCATTTCCCATGGCGGACATCCTCGCTCCCTGCTCGGCGGCGTTCGATTCCAAAAGGATCCGCCACATTTGGAAATTGAGATGTTTCGGAAGGAGCTCGGACAGGATCTCTCCAGAAGACGGCTCGTAGATGTATTCTGACGATGCACCCTCTTTCTTCCCTGCGACTTCCGACTGGGCTATGGGAAGAAATTGCTCGATCACGGTCTTCTGCTGCACAACATTCTTGAACTCATTATAGACCACGTCGACATGATCAACAGTCCCGGACTTGAACCACTCTGTCAGCTCATGTGCGACCGACTGCGCCGTCGGAAATTGAAGGTTGCCGAAGATGCCAACATGCCGCGCAGCGATGTCAAAGCCGCGCTTTCCGAAATGATCGGCCCCCTTTTTTCCCACAACCACTACCCGAACTTCCACAGGTGCTCCTGACCCCGGCGCGGTCAGTTTCTTGATATGATCCGCGGCAGCTCGAATGACATTGCTATTGAAGGCGCCGCACAATCCGCGGTCCCCCGTCACAACGACAACAACCGATCTGTGCACCTCGCGCTTTTCAAATAACGGACTCGAACCGGACGGAGCCGCCAACGCGAGATTGCCCAGCAGCTTGCGCATGGTTCGGGCGTAGGGCCTCGCCGCGAGGATGGCTTCTTGTGCGCGACGGAGCTTGGCAGCGGCGACCATCTTCATCGCCTTCGTAATCTTCTGCGTGCTTTTGACGCCGCTGATGCGGCGCCGGATCTCACGGAGGGTCGCCACGTTACTTTGCCGTCATCCTGAAGCGTAACACGAATTCCTTCGCGATTGCATGGAGCTCCTGTTCCGTTTCCTTGGACAGGTCCTTCGACTCACTGATCCGGTCAAGGATGTTTTGATGCTTCATCTCCATCATTTCATGGAATTCTTTTTCAAAGCGGCGTACATCGGCCAATTCAACCTCGTCCAGATATCCATTCGTGCCGAGAAAAATTCCGACAACCTGCTTTTCGATCGGCATGGGCACGTACTGGTCCTGCTTGAGCAATTCCACAAGACGCGAACCGCGCCGCAGGGCTTGCTGGGTTGCTTTGTCAAGGTCGGAACCGAATTTTGCGAACGCTTCGAGCTCGCGGTATTGGGCCAGTTCCAGACGGAGACGTCCGGCAACGCGGCGAAGCGCTTTGATCTGCGCATTACCGCCGACACGGGAAACCGAGATGCCGACGTTGATAGCGGGACGAATACCCGAATTGAACAGGCCCGGCTCAAGGTAGATCTGCCCGTCCGTGATGGAAATGACGTTGGTCGGGATATATGCGGAAACGTCGCCTGCCTGGGTCTCGATGATCGGTAGAGCGGTCAGTGATCCGCCGCCCAGGTCGTCGCTCAATTTTGAGGACCGCTCGAGAAGCCGTGAATGGAGATAGAACACGTCGCCCGGGTATGCTTCGCGTCCGGGGGGCCGACGCAGCAAGAGCGACATTTGGCGGTAGGCCTGGGCGTGTTTGGATAGATCGTCGTACACCACCAGCGCGTGCCGGCCGGAATCCCGGAAGAACTCACCCAAGGTCGCGCCGGCATACGGGGCGATGAACTGCAGCGGCGCGCTGTCGGAAGCGGAAGCCAGAATGACGGTCGTGTAGTCCATCGCACCCTGCTCTTCGAGCTTGGCGACGACCTGCGCAACTGTCGACCCTTTCTGGCCGATGGCAACATAGATGCAGTACACGGGCTTGATCCCGAGCTGCTTTGCCCGTTCGGAATGAGTGTGTCTTTGATTGATGATCGCGTCGATCCCCACTGCAGTCTTGCCAGTCTGGCGATCTCCAATGATCAGTTCGCGCTGACCGCGGCCGATGGGGATCATGCCGTCGACCGCTTTGATCCCGGTTTGAAGCGGTTCCTTCACGGGTGCGCGGGCTATGACGCCAAGCGCTTTTCGTTCAAGAGGCAGAAGCTTGTCGGCTTTCACGGGGCCTTTGCCGTCCGCGGGTTGGCCGAGCGGATTGATAACGCGGCCGAGCATCGCCTCGCCGACCGGCATCGAGGCGACCCTGCCGGTGCGTTTGACCGTGTCGCCTTCCTTGATGTGCGTGCTTTCTCCGAAGATAACGACACCGACGTTGTCCTCTTCGAGGTTCAACGCCATGCCGAAGACATTTCCCGGGAATTCGACGAGCTCGGAGTACATAACTTTTGAAAGTCCGTACACGCGCGCGATGCCGTCGCCGACCTGCAGCACGGTGCCGACATCGTACACGTCGACTTCTTTTTCAAATCCGGACAGTTGTTTTCGAAGTATTGCCGAAACCTCGTCTGGTCTCACTTCTGCCATGTTCGATCCTTAGGAATGTTCGCTCAATTGATGCTTTCGACGGCGTTCAACCGCTTCCGAAGCAACTCAAGCTGTCTGCTGAGCGTGCCGTCAAAGACGGTGTCGCCGACCCGCGCCCGAAAACCACCTTTGACCGCCTTGTCGATGCTGAAAGTGATCCGGACCTTCTTGCGAGTGACCGATTCAAAATGCTCCTGGAGCTTCCGGTTCTGATCTCCGGAAAGGTCCGCAGCCGCCACCACTTCAACGGTGATGATGCCCAAACGCTCGTCCCGAAGACGCAGAAACTCCTCGACCATCTCCGGAATCGCTGATTCACGCCGTTTCTCGACGACAATCCGCAAAAAATCCATCGTCACGGGCTGGACTTTGGCCTCAAAAATGGAACGAAGGGCCGACAGCTTCTGCTCCATTCTGAGGACGGGGCTTTTCAGCAACAACAGGAGGTCCCTCGATCCATGGATCGTGTTCCGCAGAAGGTCCATGTCCGCAGCCACTTGTTCTTCGCGCTTGGCGTCCGCGGCAGAGCCGAGGAGTGCTTCCGCATACCGTCGCGCTACGCGTTCCTGACTCATCGATGCTCAGTTGTTCGGAAGTTGTTTAATGAAAGCGTCGACGACCTTTTTTTGCTTTGCGGCGTCAAGCGACTCGTCCAAGATCTTCTCCGCCGCCTTGATAGCAAGGTCCGCAACTTCCGACCGCAGCTGCAGCCGGGCGGCATCGAGATCGCGCCGGATCTCATCCTGCGCCTTGCTCAATTCGAGGCGGGCTTGTTGCTGCGCCTTCACGACGATCTCTTCCTTCATTTTCTCCGCCACAGAGCGTGCCTCGCGGATCATGCTCTGGTATTCTTCTTCAGCGCGCGCGAGGTTCTCCTGGTTCTTTCTGATCATCTCCGCAGCTTCCGTGCGGGCTTTCTCCGCCAGGTCGAGCGCATCGCGGATCTTGCCTTCTCGTTCCTGCAGTGCCTGCAGCATGGGACGCCAGGCAAATTTCCCGAGCAGCGAGGCCAGAACGATGAACGTCATGATCGTCCAGATGATGAGGCCGGGGTTGATATCGAACATGTACTACTCCTCGAACCGTTGTCGATGGAGACGATGACCCGCGCGGCGAGGATCGCCGTGCGGAGCGAATTACGCGATCACCTGGCCGCTGAACGCTTCCGGCGGAGGTGTCCGCAAAACTCAGGCCGCCTTTGTTGCGAGAATAATGCAGATCGCGAGCGCGAAGAAGGTCGCTCCTTCGATGAGCGCGGCAGCGATCAACATCGAGGTCCGCACCTGGCCCGCGACTTCCGGTTGCCGGCCGCTCGCATCCATCGCGGCGGCAGCAAGCTTGCCAATGCCGAATGCCGCGCCCAATACGACAATTCCAGCGCCGAAGCCGGCTGCAAGGTATCCCCACTGCATTGCCGACTGCTTTGCTACTTCAATTGCTGTCTCCATATCTGCATACCTCCGATGAAAGGGAATTTGATAGATAGTGTGAATATTGCATGGTCAACGAAAACAGGAACGACGAGAGTTGATGATCAATGCGCGTGCTCTCCCGTCTCTTGGTGCTCCGATACGTGTCCTGCCTCAATGCCGAGCCCCATGAACAAGGAAGTCAGCATCGTAAAGACATACGCCTGGATGAATGCGACGAGGAGCTCCAGCAAGCTGATGCCTACAGAGAACAGGACCGAGCCGACTCCGACGGCAAAGGATCGGAACAGGAAGACGAGGCCCAGGAGCGAAAGTATGACGATGTGTCCCCCCGTCATATTGGCAAACAGACGGATGCAGAGAGCGAACGGTTTTGTGAACAGGCCGAGAACCTCGATCGGCACCATGATTGGCCAGAGAACAGGATGCACGCCCCCCGTAAGATGGGCAAGATACTGCGCGAGGCCCTGCGCGCGAATGGCGGCGACCTGAATCATGATGAACGCAATCACGGCGAGTCCCGCGGTCACAGCAATGTTGCCGGTCGACGTGGCCCCGTACGGTATCAGGCCGAGCAGATTCATCACCAGGATGAAAAAGAACGTTGTCAGAAGGTATGGGACATACCGGAGGCCGGCCGGACCCATGTTCGGGAGCGCCACCTCATCACGGATGAAGAGGACCATGGCCTCGAGGACATTCGTCATCCCGCGCGGCACAATGTTCTTTCGGTAGGAACGGGCGGCAGTGACGGCCCAGACAGCCAACACGATCGCGGCCAGCAGCAAGAACACAACATGCTTGGTGGGTGAGAGGTCGATCGTCACGCCTGCGACCGTTACTGGCGGAATATGCGGAAGCTCGACGTGACCGATCCACGGCAGTTCGATCTCATGTGCGTCCTTGACGTGATCGAGCAGGTGCGCGAAATTGAAGGCTTCACCGTGCCCTTCGGCCGCGGGCGCAGGTGCCGTTGCCAGCGAGTCAGCATGTTGAGGCGCAAGAACTCTCATTGCTCGTCGGACATGAGTTGTTTCATTGTCACTTTCTTGTTGAGCATGGCCACTTCAAACACCAAGCCCAGACCGTACCACGCCAGCAGCCCAAGCATAAGCGCGGTCGTATGGAACGCCTGGGTTTTCAGGAGCGCAACCAGTACCGCGAGCATAGCGGCCAGTCGCAGCCCCATACCGCCAAGTACACGTTTGAGGAACGACGTCGGAGTTGAGTGGAACGACAGCTCGAGAATGACGAACCCGGCTGCGATGTGGGCAAAGCACATCACCCCGCCCACGAAAACACTTCGGCCGATCTCCGCCGAGAGAAAGTTCGCCGCTGCGAACGTTGCCGCCGGAATTCCTACGGCAAAGACCACGGCAGGAACACGCATCATCGACCAGTCAAACCTTTTCACCCGAGATCATCCTTGGGACCGGAGTTGAACGACGGATCGGTGACCGTGCGGATGAATTTGATCATGCCCCCGACCGCGCCAATGGCCACTCCCGCAAGCTGACCCCATGGGGCCGTAGCGTACGAATCATCGATCCACCAACCCAGGAAGAAGAACAGGAGAACCGCCAGGGCGAGCTGTATGCCGAGCGTGAGATACGGAGCGGCCTGGCGCAGACTTTCATGCAACGACGTGCCGGATGTGCGAGGGGGACGATGCTCCGGATCGTCTGGCATCAATGTCGTACTTCGTACGGAGGTTTGTCCGTCATCGAAACGCGGCCGTCGAAGACCGATCCTTCGTCGATCACCAATCGCGTTGCGCGAATGTCGCCGCGAACAACGGACTTCCCTTCAAAGACCACCTTGTCGGCAGCAGTAATGCTGCCGCGGATCTTGCCGCCGACTGTGACCGTCTTGGCCGTAATATTCCCTTCGATCTCCCCCGTAATGCCGACAGCGAGCGACTCGCTCGCAGACACTTCACCCACAACGCGGCCGTCGACACGGACACTTCCCTGGCTTCGCACTTTTCCTTCAACGATCGTGCCGGCACCAATGATGTTGAGTTCCTTAACGGGATCCGTCTTCGACACGAAGCCTCCTTACGAGTTCGGATTCAAGAGATATAGAGCCGGATCGCGAGGCGATCCATCCTTCCATACCTCGAAATGCACGTGAGGTCCCAGACTGCTTTCGCCGGTGTTGCCGAGCACGGCTACCGATTCGCCGCGGCGTACAAACATACCGGCGTTTTTCATGAGCGCATGATTGTGTTTGTAAAACGTCAGGAAACCGCCGGTATGAGAGACGATGATGATGTTCCCGTCTTGCAGCGTCCACCCGGCAAAGACCACGTAGCCGTCCGCGGCGGCGCGGATAGGCGTTCCCACCTTGCCGGCGATATCGAGTCCGAAGTGGCCCCGGTCCGGTTCAAACCCGCGGGTAACATAGCCTTCCGTGGGAAACAGCGCCGGGAATGCCGTCGTCGGCGTAAGTTCCTGCCGCGGAATGCTCTGCAATCCCCCGGCCGGGGTGGATGCGTATCGAAGATCGGTGCCCTGCGCCGATTGCATATCATCTCTCGCTGCTTCCGCACGAAGCGCTTCTCGGCGCAAAGCAGACGTATCAGGCCTCCCCTTGTCTCCCAGCGCATTGCGCAGCATGGCGTTATATGTTCTGAGTTCCAGGAGCTGGCTCATCATGTTCGCCATGCGGTTGTTGAGCGCGACGAACTCGCGGCCGTATCTATTCTCAAGCTCAGGATTGGGAATGCTCAACCACGCGCCGAGGGGCGTATATACGAGAGCACCAACGAAGAGTCCGATGACGCAGACAACCGCAAGAGCCGCAATAAGCGCAAGTTGCCATGGCACAAAACGAAAATTCCGCGACTGGGCGGCATCCTCGTTCGGGACGAGAACGATCGTGTAATGGGTTCGTTTGGTCTTATGGTGTTCCCGTTCCGCCACGTGAAAACGATGAATGTTTCAGGAGAAGTTGCAACGAAGACACAAAGTCACGAAGCAAGGCAAAGACATCCCCTTTTCTCTTGGAGTCTTCGTGACGTCGTAGCTAATCTTCATTCTGCTTCCTTCTCACCCCCGCGAAAACCCCACGAATTAAGTCAAAACAAGGAAATAATATACGAGGAAATGGCAGCCAAGTCAACGAAAAATGAGGAAGCGCAAGACGTTGGCTGTCAGTCGGCTCCTCATGGTTTGTTTTCTTGACTTCGAAGCGGGGTTTGGCTAACTTAGTAATTACCGATTGTTGAAAGATTGCCGGCGAGCCGGAATTTGCGAACTCAACTAACTCACTTTTTCGTCCCTGTCACGATCCGAGGACGTAGGACCATGGCCAAGTCCAAATATATCATGCACGATTGCGCATACTGTCATAAGCAGACCAAGATGGAGCTTGTCGGCGGCATGACGGTTGAAGGCCATGAAAACGACCCTCAGAAAATGTGGTATCGGTGCACACGCTGCAAACACAGCGCCTTGCTCTCGGACGTTTCCACCGCCAAAGAAAAGCGTTCATCACTCCCCGCAATCGACCGGGCATCCTGCGTGGAGTACGCTGCTGAAAAGATCTACACGATCGGACAGGAAATCTATCACGCCGGATTGGACGACGTCGGCCGCGTGATCCGGAAAGACAAGACGTCCGGCGGCATTCATTCCATCATTGTTTCGTTCGTCAATGCCGGCGAACGCAAACTTCTCGAAAACATGCATTTGTCCCAGCTCGAGGACCAAACGGCTCCGCGGGCGGCAGGACTCTAAGACCAACAGAAGGAGGTGATTGCTTGGTCGGCATTATCATCGGCGATCATGAACCGATCGATCGCGCATTGCGTCGGTTCAAGAAAAAGTATGAACGTTCGGGCATTCTCAAGGAAGTCAAGAAACGGGCGTTCTACACAAAGCCATCCGTAAAAAAGCGGATGAAACTCGCCAAGGCCATCCGTCGCGCCCAACGGGCGTTGATGGAAGAGCAATTCTGAGCAATACCTCGTTCCACAGTTGCACTGTACAAACGAAGCCCGGTCGATGAGACCGGGCTTTGTGATTAAAGAAGGACACAAAGGGCACTAAGGAGACACCCCGGCCTCGCCCGAGGCCGGTCGAGGCCGAGGGCGGGCAAAGAACCACAGAGTATGATCTGCATTTTCAAAATACTTCGTGCTATTTCGTTCTCCTTCGTGGTCCTTCGTGGTGAAATCTTCTACACGGGGATCAATAGCCTACACTGACATCACATCACTCCAGCTTCTCGTTTCCTATCCCCTTCTTCTTCATCAATGCCTCAATGGCCCCCGGGTCACGGGGCGCATCGGCCGAGAGAATTTCATGCCCTTTCTGGGTAATGAGAACGACGTCCTCGATCCTGACGCCAATGTCGTAGTACTTCGTGTCGACTCCTTCTGTTCCCGCCGGAATGTAGATCCCGGGTTCGACCGTGTAGAGCACGCCCGGCTCCAACGTCTGCACGCTGACGTCATGCACATTCAGACCGACCGGATGACCGAGGCCATGCCAGTAGAACTTCCGGAACTCTCTGCCGTTCTTTTCTTTGATCAACCCCAGTTTTAGCAAGCCATCTTGGATGGCATCGTCGGCGGCGGATGAGACTTCCATCCAGGCCACTCCCGGCGCCATTTTAGCGATCGCGGCGTCTTGCGCCGCAAGAACCACGTCGTAGATCTCCCGCTGCGGCTTGGAGAATTCCCCGTTCGCCGGATAGGTTCGCGTGACATCCGACGAATAGCCGCGATACTCCGCCGCGCAATCGGCGAGCAGCAGGTCGCCGTCTTCCACAATCCCTCTGTCCGTGCTGTAATGCAGGATCACGGAATTCTCGCCCGAGCCGACGATTGAAGGATACCCTCCGTACTCAGCCCCCATCCGCCGAAAAACGTATTCGTACACCGCCATAACCTCGTATTCCCGCATTCCAGGTTCTATCGATCGCATCGCCTGGCTATGTGCTGTGGCGGATATCTTCGTGGCCGTACGCAAGAGGTCGATCTCCACGGCGGATTTGACCGCCCGCATCTTCGAGATCGTCGCTGTCGGATCGCGCAATTCCACAAAGGCACTCCATCTGTCTGCTAACTGGCGCAACGGCTTGATGACCTCGGCGAGGTCATCATCGATATCCTGGCGGATCGGCGGAAGGTACACGTACTTTGTCCCGCCGAACACAACTCTGCCTATCATCGATTGTAGCTTGTCGTTTGTCGCGGCATACGTGATGCCTCGAAGCTTCATCACCGCTTCCGGACCGTAGCGTCGTCCATCCCACCTCTCCCGCATTGGGTTGCGCGCCTGGACAAACATCAACTCTCTGACAGTCACCAACTTTGTTGTATCGTCGGGGTTCCGAACGGAGACCCCTTTAGGTATCAACACCAGGACGGCGTTCGGTTCTGTGAATCCGGTCAGATAGTAGAAATGATCATCTTGCCGATATTGGAACTCGACGTCGTTGTTCCTGTTCCGGACTGGACCCGAGAAGAGTATCACCACCGATTCATTGCCCACTTTTGACATGAGCGAGTCGCGGCGGGTCCTGCACTCTGCGGGCGACGGCAGATCTTTGTCGTACTCCAGGTATTCCAAGTGTTGTTGTCCGAAGCCGACGACAACAAACAACACAGTCGACACCATGAGCGACCAGTTTCTCATGCGGGGCATGTCCAACCTCCCTGAGTGTAACGAAGAGTGAAATGATCGGCGGGAATTGTCGATATCTGCTCGCCGGTCGGTCCGAAGTTACCGTAGAACCATGATTTTCCGTGCAGACTGTCGGTTCGCTGACTGGGCCACGACGATGTAGACTCCGGAAGCGACGTGCACGCCCCTGCTGTCCCTTCCGTCCCAGGTTACGGCGGGAGCGTCAACCGCCATTGTGCCATCGTAGATCGTGGCGATCTCGCGCCCCGCGAGATCGACAATGAGGGCACGAACCGGCATCGGTCGGGAGACTTTTATCAGAATGCTTGTTCCCGGGTTGAATGGATTTGGGTAATTGGGAGAAACGGCGATCGTCGCCGGCACTTCGCTGGGTGGGGCGGGAGGCTCCGGCGGTGCGACAACATTTATGAAAGCGGAAAACACCCCGCTGCCGTGCGTTCCCACGGTCACGAAACCGTCGACGCTTCGAATCGACAACATGTCGACCACTGCAGTGCCCAGGGAAGATTCGCGCGTCCAGACGGTCGAAGTTCCGGCGAAGTCGCGGGTTGCGTACAGTCCCGTACTTGTCGCGGCAAAGTAGTAATACTTTTCGGTATCCGGAAGCATGGCAACCCAACGCACAGACGGGCCATTCCCGCTACCGTTCGGGAATTCCTCCAGATTTCCGCTCACATTCTGCCAAGACCCCCCGCCATCCGACGTCTGGAAGACACTTTGGATGGAGTAATTGGAGAATGCAACAAGGACTTTGTTAGCGTCGTACGGATCGACTGCAATGCTGGAGACGTATGCGGAAGTCGGCATTCCCTTCCCGGAAGACACGTTTGCAGAAATGGGTGTGCCCGCGTTTGCGCCCGCTACCCGGAAGATACCTCCAAGCGTCGTTCCAAAATAGAGCACGTTTGCAGGATGGGTAGACGTCGCAAGAGCCGTTACTGAGACTCCCGGTCCGGCGTTTGCAATGATCGACCAATTCACCGAAGTCGGATTCGTCGAGCCCATCGGGATGCCCGACAGGTTGCTGTTCCTCCAGACGGACTGACCTGCGGCAAAGTACATGATGTTGTCATCGACGGCATCGAGGGTGTAAGGACTGATAAAGAGATAATTGTTTCCACCGCTTGGGTCGATCCTGCCGCCCGTCGTATTCGTAAAACGATACGTTGTTCCGCCATAGAACGAAATGTACCCGACGTTTCCGCCAGACCCAATTGCGCAGAATCCTCCGTCACCACCGGACACCTCTTCCCAAGGCGCGAACTCATTCTGTGATGAGGAAATCCACGTTCCGTTATCCTGCATGCCCCCCATGACCGTAACATCGCCCAATGTACCGGGGTCGGTGGCGATCGTGTAAAACTGCGTCGTATAGTATCCGTTGTTCAACGGAGTCCACAGAACGGAATCTGCCAGACAATTGACGGTCTTGAAGACGCCTCCGTCATTCCCGTTATACATGACGAGCGGATTAACCGGATCTGGGACCAGTGCATGGTGGTCGGGATGGTTGTTTGGATACCGAGCGTACGTATCCTTGTTAAAATACCCGCCTATGCGCACATACGACCCGGCAGTTGCGAAGGCATTGTTCGAGCGGTACAAATTCACCCCGCCAATAAAGAGCACATTCGG